>BNJT01002306.1_pt1:0-257500 | contig 905178 bp, 1067 predicted proteins | sample 8540491 | NCBI WGS metagenome assembly BNJT01 (sample SAMD00202455, study PRJDB9452) | human saliva metagenome | host: Homo sapiens | reverse complement strand
TTCCCTCACGGTACTGGTTCACTATCGGTCACTAGGGAGTATTTAGGGTTGGGAGATGGTCCTCCCAGATTCCGACGGGATTTCACGTGTCCCGCCGTACTCAGGATACTGCTAGGTACAAAGACTATTTTAAATACGAGGCTATTACTCTCTTTGGCTGATCTTCCCAAATCATTCTTCTATAGTCTTTGAGTCCACATTGCAGTCTCTACAACCCCGAAGAGTAAACTCTTCGGTTTGCCCTCCTGCCGTTTCTGCTCGCCGCTACTAAGGCAATCGCTTTTGCTTTCTCTTCCTGCAGCTACTTAGATGTTTCAGTTCACTGCGTCTTCCTCCTCACATCCTTAACAGATGCGGGTAACAGGTAGTACCTGTTGGGTTCCCCCATTCGGAAATCCCTGGATCATCGCTTACTTACAGCTACCCAAGGCATATCGTCGTTTGTCACGTCCTTCTTCGGCTCCTAGTGCCAAGGCATCCACCGTGCGCCCTTATTAACTTAACCTTATTTTTTGACCTTTCAGTCATAAACTCTTATTAATACTACAGCGTTTTCGGTTTATTTTCTTGTTACTATTTGATATAGATATTCAATTTTCAATGTGCATTACTTGGTGATCTCTCACCAATGGAGCCTAGCGGGATCGAACCGCTGACCTCCTGCGTGCAAAGCAGGCGCTCTCCCAGCTGAGCTAAGGCCCCACAAGACCTCTCAAGACTAAACAAGACCAATGTGCAGTTCCTTATCCTTAGAAAGGAGGTGATCCAGCCGCACCTTCCGATACGGCTACCTTGTTACGACTTCACCCCAATCATCTATCCCACCTTAGGCGGCTGGCTCCAAATGGTTACCTCACCGACTTCGGGTGTTACAAACCTCGTGGTGTGACGGGCGGTGTGTACAAGGCCCGGGAACGTATTCACCGCGGCGTGCTGATCCGCGATTACTAGCGATTCCGACTTCATGTAGGCGAGTTGCAGCCTACAATCCGAACTGAGACTGGCTTTAAGAGATTAGCTTGCCGTCACCGGCTTGCGACTCGTTGTACCAGCCATTGTAGCACGTGTGTAGCCCAGGTCATAAGGGGCATGATGATTTGACGTCATCCCCACCTTCCTCCGGTTTATTACCGGCAGTCTCGCTAGAGTGCCCAACTGAATGATGGCAACTAACAATAGGGGTTGCGCTCGTTGCGGGACTTAACCCAACATCTCACGACACGAGCTGACGACAACCATGCACCACCTGTCACCTCTGTCCCGAAGGAAAACTCTATCTCTAGAGCGGTCAGAGGGATGTCAAGACCTGGTAAGGTTCTTCGCGTTGCTTCGAATTAAACCACATGCTCCACCGCTTGTGCGGGCCCCCCGTCAATTCCTTTGAGTTTCAACCTTGCGGTCGTACTCCCCAGGCGGAGTGCTTAATGCGTTAGCTGCGGCACTAAACCCCGGAAAGGGTCTAACACCCTAGCACTCATCGTTTACGGCGTGGACTACCAGGGTATCTAATCCTGTTTGCTCCCCACGCTTTCGAGCCTCAGCGTCAGTTACAAGCCAGAGAGCTGCTTTCGCCACCGGTGTTCCTCCATATATCTACGCATTTCACCGCTACACATGGAATTCCACCTCCCTCTTGCACTCAAGTTAAACAGTTTCCAAAGCGTACTATGGTTAAGCCACAGCCTTTAACTTCAGACTTATCTAACCGCCTGCGCTCGCTTTTACGCCCAATAAATCCGGACAACGCTCGGGACCTACGTATTACCGCGGCTGCTGGCACGTAGTTAGCCGTCCCTTTCTGGTAAGATACCGTCACAGTGTGAACTTTCCACTCTCACACTCGTTCTTCTCTTACAACAGAGCTTTACGATCCGAAAAACCTTCTTCACTCACGCGGCGTTGCTCGGTCAGACTTCCGTCCATTGCCGAAGATTCCCTACTGCTGCCTCCCGTAGGAGTCTGGGCCGTGTCTCAGTCCCAGTGTGGCCGATCACCCTCTCAGGTCGGCTATGTATCGTCGCCTTGGTGAGCCGTTACCTCACCAACTAGCTAATACAACGCAGGTCCATCTGGTAGTGATGCAATTGCACCTTTTAAGCAAATGTCATGCAACATCTACTATTATGCGGTATTAGCTATCGTTTCCAATAGTTATCCCCCGCTACCAGGCAGGTTACCTACGCGTTACTCACCCGTTCGCAACTCATCCAGAGAAGCAAGCTCCTCCTTCAGCGTTCTACTTGCATGTATTAGGCACGCCGCCAGCGTTCGTCCTGAGCCAGGATCAAACTCTCATTAAAAGTTTGAGTTCTCACTCATTTCTGTCACTGACAGATTTATTGTTTTTTCATTGTTCAGTACTATAACCTTAGTTATAGTGCCCTGCACATTGGTTCGTCTTGTTCAGTTTTCAAAGGTCTTTGTCACTCATTCTCTCGAGCGACAACTATATTAGTATATCACAGCTACCTGCCTCTGTCAACAGATTTTTTAAACTTTTTTCAAGTTTTTTCTAACCGCAATACACCATAGTCCGTACGGGATTCGAACCCGTGTTACCGCCGTGAAAAGGCGGTGTCTTAACCCCTTGACCAACGGACCTTGAGCTTTTCAACTCTTTCTATTATACCTACTTTTTTACCTTTGTCAAGGACTTTTTTTCCTCTTTATCGAAATTCTGAAAAGATAAGGAAAAAGAGCCAGTTAAACTGACTCCCTTTATTTATCTTGCCAATTAGTCGCACGTTCCTCCCCCCACCAGTAAGGGATCAATTCGGCAACCTTAATTGTTTTTCTTGTTTCGTAGTCCATCATGAACTCTGCTTCTTTATTCTCAGCATTCAATTCTAAGAGAAATTCTCTGCAAGCGCCACAGGGCATACCTGATCCTTCTCCGTAGGGAGGTTTATCTCGGAAGGCGAGGATTTTCTTAACTTTAGTTTGTCCTGAAAATTGATACATATTGAAGAGAGCTGCTCGTTCTGCACAGAGATGAAAAACGCCACAAGTGCCCTCCATACAAAATCCTGTGAAGATCTGACCATCTTCTGCTTCTACCGCAGCAACAACATGGTTAGCATAAACAAAGTCAGAAACTTCATGGGGATTGAATAAGGTTCGTGCTTCTTCATACATCTTTTCCCATGTATCCATCGGAAGTCCTTTTTATTTGGAGATCTCTTTCAGCATATTATCGATATGCTGAATTGACTTTTCACGTCCGAGTAAGAAAATGGTGTCTGGTAATTCTGGTCCATGCATTTCACCTGATACAGCAATACGAATCGGCATGAAGAGGTTTTTCCCTTTAATACCTGTTTCTTTTTGAACTGCTTTGATTTGTGGGAAGATGTTTTCTGTCACAAATTCTTCATCTGTCATTGCTTCTAGTTTCGCTTTGAAGGCTTCTAGAACAACCGGAACGGTTTCTCCTGCCATGACCTCACGCTCAGCGTCTGTCAACTCTGGGAAATCTGAGAAGAAAAGATCTGTCAATGGAACGATTTCATCCACTGATTTCATTTGTGGTTTGTATAGTTCCACCATTTTTTCAGACTTGTCAGTCAAACGCCCTGCTTCTTCTAAGTAAGGTTTAGCCATTTCAAAGATGGTTGTCAAGTCAGCTCTCTTGATGTAGTCATTGCTCATCCAGTCCAGTTTCTTCTGATCAAATGCAGCTGGAGACTTGCTGAGGCGGTTTTCGTCAAAGAGTTTAATCAATTCCTCACGAGAGAAAATTTCATCTTCGCCACCTGGATTCCAACCAAGAAGGGCAATAAAGTTAAAGACGGCTTCTGGCAAATAGCCTTTTTTACGGTAGTCTTCGATAAACTGAAGGGTGTTAGTATCCCGTTTAGACAATTTTTTACCCGTTTCAGAGTTGATGATCAAAGTCATGTGACCAAACTCAGGTGCTTCCCAACCAAGCGCTTCATAGACCATAAGTTGTTTTGGTGTATTAGCAATGTGGTCATCACCACGAATGACGTGAGAGATTTGCATATCGTGGTCATCGATCACAACGGCAAATTGTATGTTGGGTAGCCATCTTTCTTTTGAATCACCCAGTCACCACCGATGTTGCCACCTTCAAACTCGATATCACCTTTGACCATATCATGCCATTTGTAGATACCAGACTCATTGACAGCCAAACGAACAGTTGGGATGATACCAGCCGCTTCACGTTCTGCGATGTAAGCTGCTTTTTCCTCTTCACTCATGCCAAGATATTCATTGATGTAACGTGGTGTTTCGCCAGCTGCTTCTTGGCGTTCACGCTCAGCCGCCAACTCTTCTTCTGTAACGTAAGATTTGTAGGCTTTTCCTTCAGCTAGCAATTGGTCGATGTATTTTTGATAGAGTTCCAAACGCTCAGACTGGCGGTAGTTTTCATGAGTTTCTGGGCTTTCATCCCAGTCAATCCCCAACCAGCGAAGATTTTCAAGCTGTGAGCGTTCTCCATCCTCAACATGGCGTTTACGGTCAGTATCTTCGATACGAATGATAAAAGTTCCACCATGATGGCGTGCGTAAAGGTAGTTAAACAATGCTGTACGGGCATTTCCGATGTGTAGTAGTCCTGTTGGACTTGGTGCGTAGCGTACGCGGATATCTTTTGACATAGTTTCTCCTATAAAGTCTCTAGGCGTCTGCCTTTTTGCTTTCTATATTATATCACAAGTCTCGCCTGAGTCCAATGTCTACGAATAAAGAGAGTAAAAAAGAGTGGACAAGCCACTCTTTTCTTCTATTATAGACGTGCGTTAAGTTCTTTGCTCAATTCTTCAAATCCTGGTTTTCCAAGAAGGGCAAACATGTTGCGTTTGTAGGCTTCAACACCTGGTTGGTCAAATGGGTTGATAGCATTCAAGTAACCTGAAAGGGCGATTGCCAATTCGAAGAAGTAGATCGTGTAGCCAAGAGTGAAGGCGTCTTGCTCAGGAAGAGTCACGTACATGTTTGGTACATCACCGTCTGTGTGGGCAAGAAGAACACCGTCAGTTGCTTTTTTGTTTACAAAGTCAACGTCTTTTCCTTGAAGGTAACCAAGTCCATCAAGATCTTCTTCTAAGCTAGGGATAATCACGTTCTTGCGTGGTTTGTCAACACGGACAACTGTTTCAAACATGATACGAGTTCCTTCTTGGATAAATTGACCCAATGAGTGCAAATCAGTTGAGAAGTTTGCTGAAGTTGGGTAAATACCTTTTTGGTCTTTCCCTTCTGACTCACCAGCCAATTGTTTCCACCATTCTGAGAAGTATTGAAGTGATGGTTCGTAGTTTACCAAGATTTCAGTAGCGTAGCCTTTACGGTAAAGGATGTTACGAACGGCTGCGTATTGGTAAGCTTCATTTTCAGCAATCTTGTCTGAAGTATAATCTTTACGAGCTGCGTTCGCACCTTCCATAAGGGCTTTGATATCTGCACCTGATGCTGCGATTGGAAGCAATCCAACTGCTGTCAATACTGAGAAGCGTCCACCGATGTCATCTGGAACTACAAATGTTTCCCAACCATTCGCATCTGCTTCAACCTTAACAGCACCTTTTTGGCGGTCAGTTGTAGCGTAGATACGTTTGTTGGCTTCTTCTTGTCCGTATTTCTTAACCAAGAGTTCTTTGAATACACGGAAAGCGATCGCTGGTTCTGTTGTTGTACCTGATTTAGAAATCACGTTTACTGAGAAGTCTTTGTCAGCTACATACTCTACCAAGTCAGCAAGGTAAGTAGATGAGATTGAGTTTCCAGCGTAAAGGATTTGTGGGGCTTTGCGTTCTTCTTTTGTTTGCAAGTTTGCAAAGTGGTGGTTCAAGAAGTCGATGGCTGCTTTGGCACCAAGGTAAGAACCACCGATACCGATCACAACCAAGACATCGCTATCTGATTTGATTTGCTCAGCAGCTTTCAAAATGCGGTCGAATTCTTCACGGTCATAGTTTTCAGGAAGGTCCAACCATCCTAGGAAGTCGCTACCAGCACCAGTTCCTTTACGGATCAATTCGTCTGCAGCTGTTACTTGTGATTGCATATACTCCACTTCATGCGGGGCAACAAATTTATCTAAAACTTTTGAATAATCAAATTTAATATGTGACATGATAATCCTCCAAAATTTCTTCTTTTCTATCATAACGCTTACCTTCGATTTTTTCAAGCTTTTTTATTGAATTTGCCCAATTTTTATCAGAATTCAAACGTTTGCGTAAATTTGCTAAAATATAAAAAATCTGAAAGGGCGAATAAAAACGGCTAGAGACTCTAACCGTTACAACTCATTTAATAAATACTCAAATAGTTCTAAATTGCCGTCTTCTTCATTGACCAGGAACTCTGGGTGCCACTGTAAACCGATAATGCGATGCTCGTCGACAGACTCAATCGCTTCGATGGTCTGGTCTCTTGGATCAATAGCAGTTACACGGAAAATAGGTGCCAGATCTTTGATACTTTGACGATGGACTGAGTTGACCTGACTTTCTCTTCCAAACAACTTAGCCACCACACTCCCTTCTACCGTCTCAATAGAATGAGAGGTCCCAAAAGGCAAGCCTTGCCAGTGACCTTCAATTTCTTGGTGGAGAGTGCCGCCAAAAGCAACATTGACCAGCTGAACTCCTCGACAGATTGCCATAATTGGTTTATTCTGACGGAGCGCTTCTTTCAAGAGAGCTAGTTCAAACTCATCGCGTACAAGGTTGTAATCATCGCTCTCAATGGTCTTTTTCTCTCCATAAAACTGAGGATGGACGTTTTGCCCACCTGTCAAGATGAGTTTGTCAATCATTTCCACATAATCGCGAACAATGGACTCATCCCCTACAGGAATTACTAAAGGAAGACCACCGACTTGACGAATGCTCTCTGCAAATTTACAGGATACAGATGAGTGGATGTTTTTCCCTTCTGCATCTACAGGACATAGATTCGCAGCAACTCCTACAACCGTTCTAGCCATGATGTGTCTCCTTTCGATTTTCTTGCGACAGTCTTATCTTATCACTCCAACGCTTTCCTGTCTAATATGTTTTTTTAAAGACCGTGATAAGTATTTTTTATGGATAAGAAAAAGCTGCCCAATAAGGACAACTTCTTTTTTATTCGAAGACAAATTGATTGTGATACAGTTCCGAGTAGAAACCGCCGAGTTTGAGCAACTCGTGATGATTTCCACGTTCAATGACCTCTCCATCTTTGAGGACAATAATCTGATTGGCATTGAGGATGGTCTTGAGACGATGGGCAATAACAAAACTGGTTCGTCCTGCTACAACTGCCTCCATAGCATGCTGGATTTTGCTTTCTGTTACGGTATCCACATTGGAAGTCGCTTCATCTAAAATTAGGACTTGAGGATCTGTCATCAAGGTCCGGGCGATGGAAATCAATTGTTTCTGACCAGTCGAGAAGATATTTGCTCATCATCAATAAGGGTATCATACTTATCAGGCAAGCTTTCGATGTAGTCATGAATATGAGTTGCCTTGGCAGCAGCTTCAACCATTTCCTGACTGGCATCTGGCACACCAAAGCGGATATTGTCCCGAATCGTTCCACTAAACAAGACCGAATCCTGCAAGACAATCCCGACCTTGCTCCGCAGACTGTCCAAGTCATAGTCACGAATGTCTTTGTCATCAAAGCAAATGCTACCTGCATCCACATCGTAGAAACGATTGATGAGGTTCATGATGGTCGTTTTCCCTGAACCAGTCGGGCCGACAACTGCTACCATCTGCCCCTTAGGAGCTGAAATGCTGACATCTTTTAAAATCGGCTTGTCTGGCACATAGGAGAAATCAATGTGACTGATTTCAACACCTTCTCGCAATTCCGTAAAGGCAGGCGCATTTTGCGGACGAATCTCTTCTTCTGCATCGAACATTTCTTGAATACGATCCGCTCCAGTAAAGGCCAACTGGAGGCTCCCCCAACTCGCAGCCACTTGGATAATGGGCTGGTAGTACTGCTGAGAAAACTGGGTAAACATGACAATCAAGCCCAGAGCTGTCGTTGTTTCGATGCTCGGGTCATTCAGTAGGACAGCTGAACCTGCAAAAATGACAATGGCCGTATTGACCAAACTCATCCCATTCATAACTGGAAAGAGGATGCCTGAGAACATTCTCCCTTTAAAGGTTGCCTTGCGCACGCGCTCATTTTGCTCCACAAAGCCTGCTACGATGTCGTCCTGAATCCCTTGTACGATAACAGCTTTCTGCCCTGAAATACTTTCGTCCATGTAGGCATTGAGTTTCCCAACCTCTTTTTGCTGGAGATTGGTGTACTTGCGGGCCATTTTCACGATGAAGACTAACATGAGAAAGGCCACTGGAGTGCTGGCTACTGTTATCAGAGCTAGCGTCACATTTCTTGAAAACATGACAAATCAAACCGATGTAAAGAGCAATATTGCTCATAACCTGAACTAGACTTTCATTGAAGGCTTGAAGGATGTTGTCCAAGTCACTCGTGAAGCGAGAGAGGATGTCACCATCCTGATGGCGGTCAAAGAAAGAAACCGTCAAACGAGAAAGTTTGCCAAAAAGCCCCTTACGCATCTCATTTGTCGACTCGGCAATCACACGGGTCATCAAGGTCATGTAAATCAAACTGGATACTACTAAGGCGAGGACAACCAGAGCTAGATTCAGCATCAGAGCCGATAAACTCTGCCAGGCTAGTTCGGAAGTTCCATTTTGATAAGCCAGAACTAGGTTAGCAAGCTCTGTTACTGCTTGACCTGAAAAAACTGGAAAGAGGGCTTGGGAAATCGTCGCAATCGCAACCATCAGAATCACAACGACAAAGGAGAGCTTGTAGACTTTAAAATAATTCCAGAAAAATCGAACGGTTTTCATTTTATTCCTCCTTTCCCTTTTGTGTTTCGTAGATTTCGCGGTAGACGTCATTGCTAGCAACCAAGTCTGCATGCTTTCCTTCTCCAATCAAACGCCCTTGATCCAAGACCAAAATCTTGTCTGCATGGACGACTGAGCTGATTTTTTGAGCGATGATAATCGTTGTTGTCCCTTTCAGGTCTTTGTTCAAAGCTTCCTGCACGAGTCTCTCTGACTTGGCATCCAAGGCCGAAGTCGAATCGTCAAAAATCAGGATACGGGGATTGCTAACAATCCCACGAGCAATGGACATCCGTTGCTTTTGTCCACCAGAAAAATTGGTGCCACGTTCTTCGACCTGACTCTCAAATTTGTTTTCCATGCGTCCGATAAATTCGCTGGCTTGAGCAATCCGTGCTGCACGTTCCATTTCTGACACGCTGGCATTGCCTTTCCTTGACGAAGATTATCTGCAATGGTCCCGCTAAAGAGAATAGCACGTTGCAAGACGATGGAAACTGTTTTACGCAAGGTTCCCTCGCTGACGTCTCGAATATCCTTGCCACCAATCTTGATAGATCCCTCTTGTGGATCAAACAGTCGTGGAATTAACTGAGCCAAGGTGGACTTCCCTGCTCCAGTTGCTCCAACCACACCGACCATCTGACCAGGCGCAATATCAAAGCTTACATTCTTCAGCATAGGTTCGTCATCATTAGGATAGGTAAAGGTCACATTTTCAAAAGAGAGACTTCCTTCTAACTCTTCATCTGGGAGTTCTTTAAAGGTCATCGCTGGCTCGGTATCTAGAATCTCGCGGATACGACGCAAGGAAATCATGGCACGACTGACAGAATTTCCTAAAAATCCAACCATGATGATGGTAAAGATAATCTGGCTGAGATAGTTGATAAAGGAAGCAATAGAGCCCACAACAGATGGATCTGACTGAGCCATTCCGGCCACCAGCCATATAGAGAGAAAGACAGCCCCATAGCCGACTAGCATCATAACAGGTTCTATAACTGAGAAGGCATAACCGATATAAAGATTTTGGCCGAGAAGTTCATCAGAAACGTCGGTAAATTTTTCAAATTGTGCTTTTTCTTGTACAAAGGATTTGACCACACGCACACCACGTAGATTTTCCTTGGCGATAGCATTGATCCGTTCAAGAAGGGTTTGAAACTTAGCAAATCGTGGCCCCATCATTCCCATCATGATGGCAGTTAGTGCAAAGATTAGGAGCACCATGAGGACAATCACCCACCAAAGTGATGGAAGAGTGTGAACCGCCAAGATAAAGGAACCAATAAAGAGAAGAGGGAGACGGAAGAGGATTTGAAAAGCCATCATCACCACGTTCTGAATTTGGTTGATATCATTGGTCATTCGGACGGCAAGATTGCCGGCATTGAATTGCTCGATATTGGCATAAGAAAGTCTGGATCTTGCGAAAAGCGTCTTCCCGAAGGTCCGAAGACACTCCTTGAGCAATGTAGGCTGCAAGCGTTACATTGACTCCACCTGCAACCAGACCGACTAGGGCTACTCCTATCAGCCAAGCGCCAATACTATAAATAGCCTCATTTTGTCCGGCCAACAAAGCCTCTAACACCTCTTGCAAATAGCGCGGTTGCAAGAGCGAACTCGCAACCATCAAGCCTGTCATCATTAAGGATGCCAAGGCCTGCCATTTATAGGTTTTTAATTTTTTAATGAGCATATTTCCTCCTAATAAAATAGATAAAGGGAGCGACATCCTGCGTCAGCTCCTTCTCATTCGTTCATATTGATGCTATTCTAGCAAAAAAGAGGCATCTTGTCAAAGAAGTCTCCTTATTATAAATTAGTGCGCTTTCATCTACAGGTGATGCATGAAAAGGCTTTTTATGGTAAAATGGAAGGAAGAACTCTTACAAGGAGGAAAAGATGAAGAAACAAACCATCGCTGTCTTGGGTCCTGGTTCTTGGGGAACTGCCCTTTCGCAGGTCCTAAACGACAATGGACACGAAGTTCGAATTTGGGGAAATATTTCTGACCAAATTGATGAAATCAATAACCAACATACAAACAAACGCTACTTCAAAGATATCCTACTCGACGAAAAGATCAAAGCCTATCATGACTTAGAAGAAACGCTAAAGGATGTGGATGCTGTTTTATTTGTGGTCCCAACAAAAGTAACGAGACTGGTTGCCCAACAAGTAGCAAAGGTACTCGATCACAAGGTTGTCATCATGCATGCCTCCAAAGGATTGGAACCAGATAGCCACAAACGCCTATCAACTATTCTTGAGGAGGAAATCCCAGCTGACCTTCGTAGTGAAGTCGTTGTTGTTTCAGGGCCTAGTCACGCTGAGGAAACGATTGTACGCGATATTACCTTGATTACAGCAGCCTCTAAAGACCTTGAAACTGCTCAGTACGTCCAAAATCTCTTTAGCAATCACTACTTCCGTCTCTATACTAATACGGATGTTGTCGGAGTTGAAACCGCTGGTGCTCTCAAAAACATCATCGCAGTTGGCGCTGGGGCACTACATGGTCTGGGGTTTGGCGACAATGCCAAGGCAGCCATCATCGCTCGAGGATTAGCAGAAATCACCCGTCTAGGTGTCGCTCTTGGAGCTAACCCTCTGACTTATAGCGGTCTTTCTGGAGTTGGAGATTTGATCGTAACGGGGACATCTGTCCACTCTCGTAACTGGAGAGCAGGTGATGCTCTCGGTCGCGGAGAATCCCTCGCAGACATCGAAGCAAACATGGGTATGGTCATCGAAGGCATTTCAACAACTCGAGCAGCTTACGAGCTGGCTCAGGAATTGGGTGTCTACATGCCAATCACACAGGCTATTTACCGAGTTATCTACGAAGGTGTCAATATCAAAGAAGCAATCACTGACATCATGAGCAATGAATTTAAAGCAGAAAACGAATGGTCATAGACCCTTATAGAAAGGAACATCATGAAACAGAAAGTCAGAAAAGCAGTCATCCCAGCCGCTGGATTGGGAACTCGTTTCCTCCCAGCAACTAAGGCCTTGGCCAAGGAAATGTTGCCAATCGTAGACAAGCCCACTATCCAGTTTATCGTTGAAGAAGCACTCAAGTCTGGAATCGAAGACATTTTGGTTGTTACGGGTAAGTCAAAACGTTCTATCGAGGACCACTTCGATTCAAACTTCGAATTGGAATATAACCTTAAAGAAAAAGGGAAAACAGATCTTTTGAAGCTGGTTGATGAGACAACCGGCATGCGCCTGCATTTTATCCGTCAAACACATCCACGTGGTCTCGGAGATGCTGTCTTGCAAGCCAAAGCTTTCGTTGGAAATGAACCTTTTGTCGTTATGCTTGGTGATGACTTGATGGATATCACAGACGAAAAGGCTGTTCCGCTCACCAAACAACTCATGGATGACTACGAACGTACCCACGCGTCCACTATCGCTGTTATGCCTGTCCCTCACGACGAAGTATCTGCCTATGGGGTTATTGCTCCGCAAGGCGAAGGAAAAGACGGCCTTTACAGCGTTGAAACCTTCGTTGAAAAACCTGCTCCAGAGGATGCTCCTAGCGACCTTGCTATTATCGGACGCTACCTCCTTACTCCTGAAATTTTCCAAATCCTCGAAAATCAAGCTCCAGGTGCAGGAAATGAAATTCAGCTGACAGATGCAATCGATACCCTCAATAAAACACAACGTGTATTTGCTCGTGAATTCAAGGGAGCTCGTTACGATGCCGGAGATAAGTTTGGCTTTATGAAAACATCCATCGACTACGCTCTCAAACACCCACAAGTCAAAGACGACCTGAAAGACTACCTCATCCAACTCGGAAAAGAGTTAGCTGAAGAGGAATAGAAGAATATTCCATATAAAAAGAACTAGGATAGTTAATTATCCCAGTTCTTTTTATTTTGTATTGCTATTCTTCAAAACATCTATTACCTAAAAAGAAATCTGTATTGCTCAGTCAACCCACTTAAAAGCTCCACCGAATTGGTCTCAAACTACATCAAAGCGCTACGATATTATTTTTTATAAAAATGGGACCACAATAAGTTTGTATAATAAAATAAAAAGCACCGAATCGGTGCTCACTTTTTCAAGTTGTGTACGGACAAAGCCTTATTTTAACTTGCTGTGTTGTTTCGAATAGTTCCAACACTTGTATTGTATACCATTCTTTTAAAAATTGCAAGAAGAAATCTCTATAAAATAGAATAACATTTCATTTTATAACGATTTAAAAATTTACACATTGAAAACGTTTTACAATTTCTTGATTTTAATGGTCAAAAGATATATAATTTAGCCAAGGTTAATATATTAGCGTTTGCTGATAAGAGCTTAAAGAGTATAACTCAAAGGAGAACACTAAATGAACAATAAACCTTACTCTATCGGACTTGATATCGGAACAAACAGCGTCGGATGGGCCGTGATTACAGATGGCTATAAAGTTCCATCGAAAAAGATGAAAGTTCTGGGCAATACTGATAAGCACTTTATCAAGAAAAATCTAATCGGAGCTTTATTATTTGATGAAGGGACTACTGCCGAGGATAGACGTCTCAAACGAACAGCACGTCGTCGCTATACTCGTCGGAAAAATCGTCTTCGCTATCTTCAAGAAATCTTTACTGAGGAAATGAGCAAGGTAGATAGTAATTTCTTTCATCGATTAGATGACTCCTTTTTAGTTCCTGAGGATAAAAGAGGAAGTAAATACCCTATTTTTGCTACTTTGGAAGAAGAAAAAGAATATCATAAGAATTTCCCGACTATCTATCATTTGAGAAAACTCTTGGCGGACTCAAAAGAAAAAGCTGACTTGCGCTTGATATATCTGGCATTAGCACATATGATTAAATACCGCGGACATTTTTTATATGAAGAATCTTTTGATATTAAAAACAATGATATCCAAAAAATCTTTAATGAATTTATAAGCATTTATGACAATACCTTTGAAGGAAAAGCCCTTAGTGGACAAAATGCACAAGTAGAAGCAATTTTTACTGATAAAATTAGTAAATCTGTAAAGAGAGAACGCGTTCTAAAACTCTTTCCTGATGAAAAGTCCACTGGTTTGTTTTCCGAATTTCTCAAGTTAATTGTAGGAAATCAGGCTGATTTTAAAAAACATTTTGACTTAGAAGAAAAAGCTCCACTACAATTCTCTAAAGATACCTATGATGAGGATTTGGAAAACTTGCTCGAACAAATTGGAGATGACTTTGCAGACCTTTTCGTGGCCGCTAAAAAACTCTATGATGCGATTCTTCTGTCAGGCATTTTGACTGTCACAGATCCTTCAACCAAGGCTCCACTGTCAGCATCTATGATTGAGCGCTATGAAAATCACCAAAAAGACTTGGCAGTTTTAAAACAATTCATCAAAACCAATCTTCCAGAAAAATATGTTGAAGTTTTTTCTGACCAATCAAAAGATGGGTATGCTGGATATATCGATGGTAAGACCACACAAGAAGCATTTTACAAATATATCAAAAATCTTCTCTCTAAATTCGACGGAGCAGATTATTTCCTTGATAAAATCGAACGTGAAGTTTTCTTGAGAAAACAACGCACCTTTGATAATGGTTCTATTCCTCATCAAATTCATCTTCAAGAAATGAATACCATTCTCCGTCGACAAGGAGAACATTATCCATTCCTGAAGGAAAATAAAGAAAAGATAGAGAAAATCTTGACCTTCCGTATTCCTTACTACGTTGGTCCATTGGCTCGTGGCAATCGTGATTTTGCTTGGCTTACTCGAAATTCCGACCAAGCAATCCGACCTTGGAATTTTGAAGAAATTGTTGATAAAGCAAGCTCTGCGGAAGACTTCATCAATAAGATGACTAACTATGACTTGTATCTGCCAGAAGAAAAAGTTTTGCCTAAACACAGTCTCTTGTATGAAACATTTGCTGTCTATAATGAATTAACAAAAGTAAAGTTTATTGCAGAAGGAATGAGAGACTATCAATTCCTTGACAGTGGACAGAAAAAGAAAATTATCAATCAATTATTCAAAAAGAAAAGAAAAGTAACTGAAGATGATATCATCGATTGTTTACAAAAGATTGATAACTACGATGGAATCGAACTAAAAGGAATTGAAAAACAATTTAACGCTAGTCTATCCACTTATCATGACATACTAAAAATTATCAGAGATAAAGAATTTATGGATGATCCTAAAAATGGAGATATTCTTGAAAATGTTATCCATACTCTCACAATTTTTGAAGATCGAGAAATGATTAAGCAACGACTTGCTCAATATAATTCTATATTTGATGAGAAAGTGATTAAGGCACTGTCTCGTAAACATTACACTGGTTGGGGTAAACTCTCTGCCAAATTGATTGACGGTATCAGGGATAAACAAACGGGGAAAACTATTCTTGACTACTTGATGGATGATGGCAAGAGCAATCGTAACTTTATGCAGTTAATAAAAGATGATGAACTTTCTTTCACTGAAATTATCCAAAAAGCACAAGTTGTGGGTGACACAGATAATTTACGACAAGTTGTTCAAAATCTTCCTGGAAGTCCTGCCATCAAAAAGGGAATTTTACAAAGTATTAAGATTGTTGATGAACTTGTCAAGGTTATGGGCCATGCTCCCGAGTCTATTGTGATTGAAATGGCACGAGAAAATCAGACTACTGCCAGAGGGAAAAAGAATTCCCAACAGAGATATAAGCGCATTGAAGATTCATTAAAAAATTTAGCTTCTGGACTTGATTCAAACATATTAAAAGAGAACCCAACAGATAATATTCAACTTCAAAATGACCGTCTCTTCCTTTACTATCTCCAAAATGGGAGGATATGTATACTGGAGAAGCTCTTAATATCAACCAACTGAGCAGCTATGACATTGACCACATCATCCCACAGGCCTTTATCAAGGATGATTCTCTTGATAACCGTGTCTTAACTAGTTCAAAGGATAATCGTGGGAAATCCGATAATGTTCCTAGCCTAGAAGTCGTTCAAAAAAGAAAAGCTTTTTGGCAACAATTGTTAGATTCCAAATTGATTTCAGAACGTAAATTTAATAATCTAACCAAAGCAGAGCGAGAGCGAGGCGGGCTAAATGAGCTTGATAAAGTTGGCTTTATCAAACGCCAGTTAGTTGAAACACGTCAAATCACAAAACATGTTGCACAGATTTTGGATGCCCGTTTCAATAAAGAAGTGACTGAGAAGGATAAGAAGAACCGCAATGTCAAAATCATCACTTTGAAATCCAACCTGGTTTCCAACTTCCGTAAAGAATTTAGGTTATACAAGGTGCGGGAGATCAATGACTACCACCACGCGCATGACGCCTATTTAAATGCAGTGGTTGCTAAGGCTATCCTTAAGAAATATCCTAAATTAGAGCCTGAATTCGTCTATGGTGACTATCAAAAGAACGATCTTAAGAGATACATCTCAAGATCCAAAGACCCTAAAGACATTGAAAAAGCAACTGAAAAGTATTTCTTCTACTCAAACTTGTTGAACTTCTTTAAAGAAGAGGTGCATTACGCAGACGGAACTATCGTAAAAAGAGAAAATATCGAATACTCCAAAGATACTGGAGAAATCGCTTGGAATAAGGAAAAAGATTTCGCAACAATCAAAAAAATTCTATCACTTCCGCAGGTGAATATTGTGAAGAAGAGAGAGGTGCAAACAGGTGGCTTCTCTAAAGAGTCCATTCTTCCTAAAGGAAATTCTGATAAGCTAATCCCTCGCAAAACAAAGGATATTCTTTGGGACACTACTAAATATGGAGGATTTGATAGCCCTGTTATCGCCTACTCGATCTTACTCATTGCCGATATCGAAAAAGGGAAAGCGAAAAAACTGAAGACTGTTAAGACTCTAGTTGGTATTACAATCATGGAAAAAACCGCTTTTGAGGAAAATCCAATAACTTTCCTTGAAAATAAAGGCTATCATAATGTCCGTAAAGAAAACATCCTCTGCCTACCTAAGTATAGTTTGTTTGAACTGGAAAGCGGTCGCAGACGGATGCTAGCAAGTGCGAAAGAACTTCAAAAAGGCAATGAAATAGTGCTTCCAGTATATTTAACAACCTTGCTCTACCATTCTAAAAACGTCCATAAACTAGACGAGCCAGAACATTTGGAATACATCCAGAAACACCGATATGAATTTAAAGATTTATTAAATCTTGTATCTGAGTTCTCTCAAAAATATGTCCTAGCCGAAGCGAATCTGGAGAAAATCAAGAGCTTATATGCAGACAACGAACAGGCAGATATAGAAATCCTAGCAAATTCATTTATCAATTTGTTGACCTTCACTGCTTTGGGTGCTCCTGCTGCCTTTAAATTTTTTGGCAAAGATGTTGATCGAAAACGGTACACAACTGTATCTGAAATCCTCAACGCCACCCTCATCCACCAATCCATCACTGGTCTCTACGAGACTCGGATTGACTTAAGCAAACTGGGAGAAGACTAATGGGATGGAGAACCGTTGTTGTCAATACACACTCTAAGCTCTCCTACAAGAACAATCACTTGATCTTTAAAGATGCCTCTCGGACAGAGTTGATTCACCTGTCCGAGGTGGACATCCTTCTTTTGGAGACGACAGATATCGTTCTCTCCACTATGCTGATTAAACGTTTGGTGGATGAAATATTCTAGTCATCTTTTGTGATGACAAACGCTTGCCAACGGCATACTTAATGCCCTACTACGGTCGGCATGATTCCAGTTTGCAACTCTCTCGGCAAATTGCTTGGAATGAAGATGTAAAGGCGGAAATCTGGACAACCATCATTGCACAAAAAATTCTCAATCAGGCTTTTTATCTGGGGAGTTGTGGTTTTTTAGAAAAGAGTCAGTCCGTCATCGATCTCTATCATGGATTGGATTTATTTGATCCTAGCAATCGTGAGGGTCATGCTGCTCGGATTTATTTTAACACTTTGTTTGGAAACGATTTTAGCCGTGAACAAGACAATGATGTCAATGCTGCCTTAGACTATGGTTACACCTTGATTTTGAGTATGTTTGCGCGTGAGATTGTCTTGTCTGGCTGCATGACTCAGTTTGGCTTGAAACATGCTAATCAGTTTAATCAATTCAACCTCGCTAGCGATATTATGGAACCTTTTCGTCCGATTATTGACAGAATCGTCTATGAAAATCGAAGCAGTTCTTTTGTCAAAATCAAGCGAGAACTTTTTACCATTTTCTCAGACACCTTCCACTACAATGGCAAAGATATGTACCTGTCCAATATCGTCAGTGACTATACTAAGAAAGTCATCCAAGCTCTCAATCAACCGGAGAAAGGAGTTCCTGAGTTTAGGATATGAGTTATCGATATATGCGTATGATATTAATGTTTGATATGCCCGTTGATACCGCAGAGGAACGCAAGGCCTATCGGAAATTTCGCAAGTTCCTCATAGATGAGGGATTTATCATGCACCAATTCTCCATCTATAGCAAGCTCTTGCTCAACAACTCTGCTAATAACGCCATGATTGAACGCCTTAAGACGCACAATCCTAAAAAAGGGAACATTACTCTCTTAACCGTTACAGAAAAGCAGTTTTCTCGCATGATTTACTTAAATGGTGAGCGAAATACTAGCGTAGCAAACTCCGACGCACGTTTGGTTTTTCTAGGAGAGGAGCCTGGAGATGAAGATTAATTTCCCATTATTGGATGAACCATTGGCTATTGAAAATGCAACCTTTTTAGTCCTGGAAGACCAGCTTACCTTTTCAACTATCGTCAAGCAGTTCTACCAGTACACTGATGATGGGGAGTTGAAATTATTTGATAGAAATCTAAAAGCTCTGAAAGAGTCCGAGTTACTAGTGATAACGGATGTCTTAGGATACAATCTCAACTCACCCGCCATGCTCAAGCTGATACATGCAGATCTTGAAAATCAGCTCAATGACAAGCCCGAAGTCAAATCCATGATTGAAAAGCTGGTTTCTACGATTACAGAATTACTGGCATTTGAGTGCTTGGAAAACGAATTAGACCTAGAGTACGACGAAATCACCATTCTGGAGTTGATCGATGCTCTAGGGGTCAAAGTTGAAACTCTGAGTGATACACCTTTCGAAAAGATGCTAGAAATTGTCCAGGTTTTTAAATATCTTTCCAAAAAGAAACTCCTTGTCTTCATCAATGCGACCGCCTATCTATCAAAGGATGAGTTAGTAAATCTGATAGAGTATATCCAACTCAATCAACTAAGGGTCTTATTTGTCGAACCTCGAAAAGTCTATGATTTTCCTCAATATGTGCTGGATCAAGACTATTTCTTGAACCCTGAAAATATGGTATAATAAGGGTAACAATTGGAACCTGACGAGCTGAAGTCTAGCTGGGACGAATGGCGCGATTACGAAATTTCGTGAGAAAAATTTTTCTACGAGGTTTTAGAGCTGTGTTGTTTCGAATGGTTCCAAAAACGTCCACATTGACTTCTTGCACTTTTAGAATTTGTTTTAGAGCTGTGTTGTTTCGAATGGTTCCAAAAACGTCAAAGCTCGAAAATGTCAGCTGTTTTTAGAGCTGTGTTGTTTCGAATGGTTCCAAAACGTATCGTAGCATTTCAATCAAAAACTGTTCAGATGTTTTTAGAGCTGTGTTGTTTCGAATGGTTCCAAAACTTACGAAGCGTGCGATCGCTTTCTAGATGTTTTAGAGCTGTGTTGTTTCGAATGGTTCCAAAAACATGATCTCAGAATATAGACTGTCACTATTTCAGTGTTTTAGAGCTGTGTTGTTTCGAATGGTTCCAAAAACTAAAAGCAGCGGTTTACTTCAAACCTGCAGCGTTTTTAGAGCTGTGTTGTTTTCGAATGGTTCCAAAAACTTAAGATACTATATGTGGTTGTCTATTAGTGTTTTAGAGCTGTGTTGTTTCGAATGGTTCCAAAACCAACTTATTGTTCTTCGATTGAAACCTTAAGTTTTAGAGCTGTGTTGTTTCGAATGGTTCCAAAAACAGTACCCCTGAACGGTTATGACAGCAGAAAGGTTTTAGAGCTGTGTTGTTTTCGAATGGTTCCAAAACACCAATTTCCAAATGTCTAACCAGGGGTGTGTTTTTAGAGCTGTGTTGTTTCGAATGGTTCCAAAAACTTCAAGATGTATCAAACAGATTATCAATTTGTTTTTAGAGCTGTGTTGTTTTCGAATGGTTCCAAAAACCTGAGACAGATTTTTGAAATTCCAATTACTAGTTTTTAGAGCTGTGTTGTTTCGAATGGTTCCAAAACTGCAATATCTTTATCAAGATAAGTTTTAGAGTTTTAGAGCTGTGTTGTTTCGAATGGTTCCAAAACATGCGACCACACCGTTTACAAAAGATTTGAGTTTTAGAGCTGTGTTGTTTCGAATGGTTCCAAAACATTTTTTTGTGTTTTGTCAGTATTTTTTTAGTTTTAGAGCTGTGTTGTTTCGAATGGTTCCAAAACTCTGAGAAATGCTTATTAATAACTGACCACGTTTTAGAGCTGTGTTGTTTCGAATGGTTCCAAAACAAGGGTTATGAACCAGTTACTAACCTTTATGTTTTAGAGCTGTGTTGTTTGTAATAGTTAAAAAGCTACTCATTTTTTGAGTAGCTTTTTAACTATTACAACTCTACACATAGCTCATTCCTTTGTAGAAAAGGAAAACGGCTAGTGCGATAAAAAGCAGGGTTGCTCCAATTCGCTGGCTGGTACTATACATCCTTCTTTCCCATTTGACTGGAAAGATGACTGCTAGAAAGGCCCCACCTACTGCACCGCCAATATGCCCTGCTAGGCTGATTCCTGGAATCAGAATACTTCCAATGATATTTATCACAAAAAGCGTCAGGTAGGATTGACCTAACTGCTGGATATAGGGGCTGCGAGTTGCGTAGCGCAAAACGATAATCGCAGCAAATAATCCATAGAGAGAAGTGGAAGCGCCTGCTGCTACAACTTTTGGTGTGAAAGCAAAAACAAAGAGATTGCCCATCATTCCTGATAAGAGATAGAGAAAGAAGAACTGCTTAGAGCCGAAAATCTCCTCTACCTGTCGTCCAAGAAAGTAGAGAGAAAGCATATTGACAATGAAATGCTCCCAGCCTATGTGCACAAATATAGCCGAAAAAAGGCGCCACATCTGTTCTGGAAACAGGCGAATGATCGGTCCATACATAGCTCCAAACTGAAAAAGAGTTTTTACCCGATCAAAGTTGATGCCTGTAGTAATCAACATCAAGAGAAATACCAATGCTGTCACTAGGAGGAAGAAACTAGTAACAGGGTAACGTTTATCAAAGATCTCCTTCATAGATTAGCACCTCCTGAACGGGAATATCATGGTCTTCCGAGTTGAAATTCTGGATTTGACAAGGATAGATTGTACTCAAAGTATGACCAGCAAAATGTTCCAGATAGCGGTCGTAGTAGCCTCCACCATATCCAATCCGATAGCCCTCTGTTGTAAAAGCCAAGCCCGGAACATGAATCAAATCAATCTGAGACAGATCCACCACTTCCAAATCGCCTTGCGGTTCCAGTAAGCCAAAGGAAGTTTTTACCAACTGCTGCGGATCGTAGACCACAAACTCCATACGCCCCTTGGGATAGGTTTTAGGAATCAAAACCTTTTTGCCGTCCTTCAACGCCTGGTCGATCAGTCCCTGCGTTTGAAACTCATGCGGAAAAGAGAGGTAGGTTGCGACGACCTTGGCTTCTTGGTAAAAAGGATGATTCAAAAATCGTTCTGTTAAGGCTTGATCCATAGCAATTTTTTGCTTCTGAGGGATAGACTTCATTTCTTGCAAGACTTGCTTGCGCAATTCCGATTTCATAGACAAGCCCTCTACTCTGCTGCCTTCTTTGGAGAAAGCTAGAGACCGCATCCACCCCAATGGCTAAGGCTTCTTCCTTGGGGCTCATCTGAGGGTGATGAAGGGCATAAGGACTATCGATACCTAACCAAAACATAACTCCGTCTACCTTCGAAAGGAGATAACCAAAATCTTCACCTGTCATAGCAGGCTCGATATCAATCAACTCGATTCCTTCTTTTTCCTCAAAGAAGGTCATCAGTTCACGCGCCAAGGCTGGATTGTTCTCAACAGGCAGGTAACCTCCTTGTTTGAGTTCGATTTCGACTTCCATCCCAAAAGCTGCCGCAACTCCTTCTGCGACAGTTTTCACTCTCTTTTGCACCAAAAGGCTCATGTCCTGAGTCAAAGCTCGAATGGTTCCATGTAAAAAGGCTGTGTCTGTAATGACATTGTTGGTTGTTCCAGCTTGAAACACTCCAAAGGTGACCACTGCTCCCTCGATTGGATTAACATTGCGGCTAACAACTGACTGTACTTGGGTCACAAAGTAACTAGCAGTCACTAGGGCGTCATTGGCCTCATGTGGAAAAGCTGCATGTCCCCCTTTTCCTTTGAAACGAATTTTCACCTCGCAAGTCCCTGCAAAGAGAGTATGGGTATTGGTCGCAATCTGGCCTACTTTCAAATCCGGACGAACATGGAGTCCATAAAACTGGTCTGGTAGCCAGTCCCCAAAAGCATCGTCCTCATACATGAGCATACCACCAGCTTCATTTTCTTCAGCAGGTTGAAACAGAAAAAGCAGATTATTCTTTGGTTGCTCCTCAAGAGCACGCTCGAGACAGCCCAAGGCAATGGTCATGTGAAAATCATGGCCACAAGCATGCATACGACCATGATGTTGAGAAGAAAAAGGAAGGCCCGTTTGTTCGACGATAGGCAGGCCATCAATATCTGTGCGCCAACCAATGGTTCGCTCAGGCTGACTCCCCTGCAGGTAGACCAAAATCCCTGTTCGCCAAGTACGAACTTGAACAAAGTCCTTATCTGAAGTCAATTTCTCAATCACATCCAGCAAATAAGCCTGAGTCTTGAACTCCTCCAAGCCAATCTCTGGAATCTGGTGTAAATCTCGTCTAGTCTGAATCAAATCTAACATCTATCTGTCCTCCTATATAGCAGAAAGAGGCTGGAAAAAGGGTTCCGCCTCTTTTTTACTTTTACAATTACAAGGTACGAAGCGCATCCTCTAGCGCTGTTTTTTGTTGGGTTTGGGCATCAATTTCTTTGATGATACGAGCTGGAACACCTGCCACTACCACGTTTTCTGGAACATCTTGGGTAACAATAGCTCCTGCTGCAACAACTGAACCACTGCCGATTTGAACTCCTTCGATCACCACTGCATTAGCACCGATAAGAACATTGTCTCCGACACGGACTGGCTCAGCGCTAGCTGGCTCAATCACACCCGCCAAAACTGCACCTGCACCAACGTGACTGTTTTTCCCAACGATAGCACGACCTCCAAGGATGGCACCCATGTCAATCATGGTTCCAGCACCGATTTCAGCACCGATATTGATAACAGCTCCCATCATGATAACAGCATTGTCACCAATTTCCACCTGGTCACGGATAATAGCACCTGGCTCGATACGAGCATTGATCGCACGTTTGTCTAGCAAAGGAACTGCAGAATTACGAGCATCTTGCTCGACAACATAATCTTGATTTTCTACCAAACCTTCAAGAAGCGGAGCGACGTCCTTCCAGTCTCCGAATAAAACATTTCCTAGTTTGACAACAGAGCTAGGTACAGCAGTTGCAAGTTCTCCTTCAAAGGTTACTTTGACACTGGTTTTCTTTTCAGCATTGGCGATAAATTGGATAATTTCTTGAGCGTTCATTTTTGTAGCAGTCATAGGTGCCTCCTAGTTCGTTATAATGATACCTATTCTACCAAAAAAGGCCTCAAATTTGAAGCCTCAACTATCAAATAATCATCTTTACCTGGCTTGTTTTGCTTCTTCTACAGATAAGAAAATCATCGGAACGATAATCAACACCATAGCTAAAGCCAAAAAACCATCCATGACCAATCCCAGAAAAAGAACACTTAATAAAGCTGAAGAGAGCGGTTCGCTAGCACTCACCACTGATACAACCAGCGGGGAAACGAGTGACACAGCCTTCATAGATAGGAAGAAAGCAAAAGCAGTACCAAACACGGCAATCGTCAGACAAATCAGCACACTTACCAGATCCACTTGAAAACTTATCCGATAAATAGGGTAGAGGAAATTACTAAAGAGACCTGCCAGAATCATCCCCCAACCAACAGTCGGAACAAATCCGTAGCGCCGTGCAAAGCGTTGGGGAAGGATAACATTAAACATGACCCCTACTGCACTGAGCAAACCTGTCACTAGAGCCAAAGGAGTCATGGATAATTGGGACAAATCTCCTTTTGTAGCCATCAAAAAAACACCTAGAATGGCAATCAAAACATAGAATACAGCTGTAATCGAAGCCTTCTTCTGGTAAATAATTCGATTATAAAACAGGATAAAAACTGGGCTGATAAATTGCAAAATGGTCGCCGTCGTCGCATTGGAATACTCAACACAGAGATAAAAGAAAAACTGCACAGAAAAAATACCTAGAATAGCATAGGCTAAAAAAGGTAGATAATTTTTCTTATCACGCCAGATGTCCAACAAGCGGCTACGCAACTGAAAGGCAGATAGACCTAAAACCAAACTCCCCGCCACTAGTAAACGCATAGAAGTAATCCATCCAGAAGACACTGGATAATGAGTGAAAAAATACTCTCCTAAAATCCCACAAATCCCCCAGATTAGGCCTGAGAGTAGCGAGTATACTGTTCCCTTAACAATCGTTTTCTGATAATGATTCATATTATTATTGTAACACGAAACCAATAAAGAAAAAAGTAGCAACAAGGAGAAATTACTAACCTTGCTACTACTCTTTCTTAACGATTAAATAGACGTGAACGTCCTGAAGAACCACTTTGAGTATTTCCACTCGAACTTGAACTTCCAGAGCTACTGCTTGAACTTGAGCTTGGAGGAGTCACTGCTGGAATGCTTCCTAGAATATTCTTCCATGCGTTCAGATAATCTGCATCACTTCCTCCAATAGCAAAGCGATAGGTGGTCACTGGGGCGCCTTCTTTAGTCGCCCAGTAGCTCGTTACTGTTGATCCAGAAACTTCTATTTCTTTTCCATTGATGGAAACCTTGCCTGGTTTTTGTCCTGTAGATCGGAGAACTTGTGACTTGGTCACACTTGGATCCAGATTAAAGCGCTCATTCCCCCATATTCCAGGTTCAGCTTGTTGGATAGCATTGACCAAGTGGGCCATATAGTTGGCATTACGGTAGTGGCCTGCTCCTTTGGCTAGTGGTCGGTTATCATCGTGACCTAACCAGCCACCCAAAGTCAAGCGAGGTGTAGAAAGCATGAGCCACATATTTTCATCTTCATTGGTCGTACCAGTTTTTCCGATCCAGTCAGCACGAGCTAGGGATGGATTGATAGTCGTCAAATCCGTCTGGAAACTTGAAGTAATCCGAGACGAGATAACATCCCGAAGGAGACTTTGCATAATGGTTGCTGTCGCTTTTGAATAAACTTGGACAGGCTCATCCTTGTGCTCGTATACCAGTCGGCCATCCGTTGACTCGATCTTCGCAATCATATGTTTCTTATGGTAAACTCCATTGTTGGCCAGAGTTTGATACCCGTTGGTATGCTGGGCAACTGTAACGTCAATCCCTCCACCCATCGGTAAACTTTCAATCCCATATTCTGGGATTTCGTAACCCATTTTTCCATATAGCCTTTGACATCAACACCCTTCTCTCGAAGCGTACGATACGTCCAGTAGGCCGGGATATTCCATGAGTAGTTAAGGGCTTCTCCCAATGTCATCATTCCCGTACCAGGACTATTGACATACATGATGGGGTTCCCGTTTGAGAAGTTGGTAGGATAGTTTGATAAGATACTTGCACTTCCCATCAAACCTTGGTCAATAGCGATACCATAGGCCAATATAGGTTTTGTGGTTGAAGCTGGAGAACGCTTGGTATCGATAGCGTGATTGTTCTGATTTTCTTGATAATTACGGCCACCAACAAATCCAAGGATAGCTCCCGTTTGGTTGTCCATGAGGACATTCCCCACCTCAGGCTGGCCTGTTGAATCATCTAGCAGGTAGCCGTAGGTCGCAACCGCATTTTGCATCGCAGCATGAACATTTTTATTGATAGTTGTCGTAATCTTATATCCACCATTTCAATTTCCTTGGCGGCTAGATCACGATAGGATTTCTGAATGGACTCATTCTTTAACTCTTGCGCAGAGACATTATCTCGTTGGACAAGGTAGTCGTACATGCGGTCAGTAGCTTCTGCCAAGGTTGCATAGTAGAGATAGTCACGCGAAGTACCACTAACACTACCTGATGGTAGGAAATCTTTCTTAAAGTCATAATCTTTGTACTTATCGTAGTCTTCCTGACTTAGAGCCCCTGTCCGGTACATGTTGTAGAGGACATCCTTGGCACGCTTGATTCCCAAAGCCATGTCCTCATCACTCTTCATACTACCATCAGATTCATAAGGAGAATAACTGATTGGACTCTGTGGCAATCCTGCGATAAAGGCTGCTTGAGGGACCGTTAAATCCGAAGCATTGACCCCAAAGATTCCTTCTGCAGCCTGCTGAGCACCTGCAATATTTTGACCTTTATGATTGCGACCAAAAGGAGCTATGTTAAGGTAGGTTGTCAAAATCTCATCCTTACCCATGGCCCGTTCTAAAGCTAGAGCATCAATAATCTCTTTAGCCTTACGAGCTAGAGTTGGAGCATCCCCCACCACTTGTTGCTTGATGACCTGCTGGGTCAAGGTCGAACCACCACTAGACGAACCTAGACCGACAAAGGTTCCCAAGGTCGCACGAATAACGGCCTTTGGCACAACTCCCTTGTGTTCATTGAAATGCTCGTCCTCTGTCGCAACAATGGCTTTCTTAAGGTTATCTGAGATCGCATCTGAAGCGACTGAAGTGCGCAACAAATCACCCTCGATCGAGGCAATGGTACTGCCGTCAGAATAAGTGATTTCTGAGATAGAGGCAATATCCTTCACTTGCTTGACCAACTCTTCTGCTTGAGGCACCTGAGCCTTGTCAAATAGAGCGACTCCATAACCCATAGCTACACCAGCGCCAAACAGTCCACCGATAAAACCTAAGATAAAGAGAGTGTTAAAAACTATTTTAAACCCACTCAAAACCTTAGCAAAAATAGACCCTGCACTTCTAACTTTATCAGAAGAGGTCCCCTTTTTACTGGTTTTCTTATTAGCTAGTTTTTCTGCTAGTCTTTTCTTCCATTTGGCAATTCGTTGCATTAGCTGCTGGAAAAAATGCAGCATTTTTGTTTTTAATTCATTAATTCTTTCTTTCATGAATGTCCTCGCTTTCTCTATTATACCATAAAAGGGAAACTTTCAATAAAATAGCCACTTTCTTCCCTATTCCACTAGGCTATTAATCAAGTTTGTGATACAATAGGTAGAAACAATATTTTATAAAGGAGAAAAGACACATGCACATTTTTGATGAGCTAAAAGAGCGTGGTTTGATTTCAAACGACTGATGAAGAAGCTTTGCGCAAAGCCCTAGAAGAAGGTCAAGTTTCTTATTATACTGGCTACGATCCAACTGCTGACAGCCTTCACCTCGGTCACCTTGTCGCAATCTTGACAAGTCGTCGTTTGCAACTAGCAGGTCACAAACCTTATGCGCTCGTTGGCGGTGCTACAGGTCTCATCGGAGATCCGTCCTTCAAAGATGCTGAGCGTAGTCTCCAAACAAAAGACACAGTAGAGGGCTGGGTCAAGTCTATCCAAGGACAACTTTCTCGTTTTCTTGACTTTGAAAATGGTGAAAACAAGGCTGTCATGGTCAACAACTACGACTGGTTTGGCAGCATCAGCTTCATTGACTTCCTCCGTGATATCGGAAAATACTTCACTGTCAACTACATGATGAGCAAGGAATCTGTGAAAAAACGGATCGAGACAGGAATTTCTTACACTGAGTTTGCCTACCAAATCATGCAAGGATATGACTTCTACGTCCTTAACCAAGAGCACAACGTAACCCTTCAAATCGGTGGTTCTGACCAATGGGGAAATATGACCGCAGGTACCGAATTGCTTCGTCGTAAGGCTGACAAGACTGGTCACGTTATCACTGTTCCACTCATCACAGATGCAACTGGTAAGAAATTTGGTAAATCAGAAGGAAACGCAGTCTGGCTCAACCCTGAAAAAACTTCTCCATACGAAATGTACCAATTCTGGATGAATGTCATGGATGCCGACGCTGTTCGTTTCTTGAAGATCTTTACTTTCTTGACACTTGATGAGATCGAAGACATCCGTAAACAATTTGAAGCTGCTCCACACGAACGCTTGGCTCAAAAAGTCCTCGCTCGTGAAGTCGTGACTCTTGTCCACGGAGAAGAAGCCTACAAAGAAGCCCTTAACATCACTGAGCAACTCTTTGCTGGAAACATCAAAAACCTTTCTGTCAAAGAACTCAAACAAGGACTTCGTGGAGTGCCAAACTACCAAGTACAAGCAGACGAAAACCACAATATCGTGGAACTTCTCGTCTCATCTGGTGTGGTCAATTCCAAACGCCAAGCCCGTGAAGACGTTCAAAACGGAGCTATCTACGTCAACGGCGACCGTATCCAAGACCTTGACTATGTCTTAGGAGATGCAGATAAGTTAGAGAACGAACTCACTGTTATCCGCCGCGGTAAGAAGAAATACTTCGTTCTTACATACTAAAAAAGCAGACTGGAGGCATTTGCCATCCAGTCCTTTTTTTTGCTAGACTAAAACTATGAATACAAACCTCAAACCAAAACTCCAGCGCTTTGCTACTGCTAGTGCCTTTGCCTGCCCCATGTGCCAAGAAGATCTCACCTTGGTAGAGTCTAGTCTCAAGTGTAGCAATCGCCATTCTTTTGACTTGGCAAAATTCGGCTATGTCAATCTGGCTCCTCAAATCAAGCAATCTGCCAACTACGACAAGGAAAACTTCCAAAATCGTCAACAAATCTTAGAAGCTGGCTTTTATCAAACTATTTTAGAGGCAATATCTAGCTTGCTTGCAAACTCAGAAAGTGCCAAAACAATTTTAGATATCGGCTGTGGCGAAGGCTTCTACTCTCGCAAACTCCAAGAAAGTCATCCTGACAAAATCTTCTATGCATTTGATATTTCCAAAGATTCCGTCCAAATCGCTGCTAAGAGTGAACCCAACTGGGCAGTCAATTGGTTTGTCGGTGACCTGGCTCGTCTTCCTATAAAAGATGCCAGTATGGATATCCTGCTTGATATCTTTTCGCCTGCAAATTATGGAGAATTTCGCCGCGTTTTATCCAAAGACGGGATCTTGATCAAGGTCATACCAACTGAAAATCACCTCATAGAAATCCGTCAAATGGTGCAGGACCAGCTGACAAAGAAGGATTATTCCAATCAAGATATCAAAGAACATTTTCAGGAATATTTCAGCATCCAATCTAGCCAAATAGCTTCCTTAACAAAACCTATCACAGCAGAGCAACGCCAAGCCCTGCTCAGCATGACGCCTCTTCTCTTTCACGTCGATCAGACCAAGATTGACTGGAGCCAACTGACAGACATTACCATCGAAGCAGAGATACTGGTTGGGAAAGTACGGTAAATTAGGGGTTCAAATAAGACAAAATCCGTACCCTTGATTAAGGTGCGGATTTGATTTCTGAAAAAAATAGTGAGTCAACTATTTCAATTTTTGTTTTAAACCAATTTCTCCCACTTGAGATTTTCTTTACTGACTGTATCTTGAATGGCGTTTGAAAACTCCCCTTTGATTTCCGCATCGATTTGATTATTAACGGAATCAATCGTAGTCTTTGCCTTTTGGCCGACTTTTTGAACGCCTGTATCAAACTCTTTAATAACACGAGCTACCGCCCGTTTTTTAGCTGGAACATATAAGGTTCTGATAAGTGATCTTTCTAATCTCTTCTCAATCTCGCTATAGGCTTCAAAAGAGCGTAACTGATCCATCCCCCAATCATAAGCCCCGTGTATAGCATCCTCCACTTCTCTCACACCTGGAATCTGGCTTCTAGCCATATCATTCAGTTCAGAGACTCCATTACCGATGTTGTCCATTGTATCTGAAGCAAAATCATAAATTCCAGTACCTTTATCTTCAAATAGCCCCATCCGTTTCCCTCCTATTGTTCATCTGATTGACATGCTCTTAGTTGGCTATAAAGTTGTTCAACAATACCTTCTTGCTTTCGATATTCTTTTTTATAACTACTCTCTAAGTCATCATATGCTCTCTCTAAACTGCGTCTGCGAGTTCTAAACTCCTCATCATTTACCATCCTATATCGATTTATGGTTCCGACTGCAGCAGCAAGCATTTCCTCCGTTGCATCTGGCATTTTTGAATAGGCTGACAACACAAGGGAATGTTTTTCATCAAATTTTTGATGAAACCCCTTATAAAAATCATTCAAAAAACTCCACTTAATATCCAACTCATTCTTTGACTGTCTGTATTCATCTTCTATCTTGTATAGTTCTTCTTGGGCATCTACTAACTTCGTCCTAATCTCACTCCACTTATCCATGGGCAATTAATCCTTGTAATTCTGTATCTTTCTGAACGGTTTGTTCAATCCCTGTCTTTATTTTTGTCTCCAAATTAGTAAATGAAGTAGCTACTGTCTTCGCGGTCTTTTTAACAGTACGACAATGACTATCTACCGCTTCAACAACCGTTCCATAGTCGATATTACATTCATTGTAAGTCGCTCTGACTTCATCAGATGATAGGAGAAAACCGAATGGTACATCTCCGAGGCTTTTAAACACGGTCAGAGCCTTATCGACTGCACTTGTCCCTTTTGCAGCTATCAAATCAACCGTTGCATTAGAAGTAGTAGATAATCCGCTAGCAACCACCAGCGCCTGTTCTGAGTCCAGCGCAATGAGTTCTGCCTTAGATAGCCCATTTGGAGAAGCCGTACCGATATCATTGACTTTGAAGCGCTCTTTCTTACTTTGAACGCCTTTAATTTGGTTTGTGTACTTCTTTCAACGCTCTCTATGGCAATCGTAGACTGCTCAATCTTCTGGATATCACCACTGACTGCGCGTAAATCGCCCATCAAGTGACCACCTGAATGGGGGATGACATACTCCTCTCCCACATAAACTCCGCCAAACCGATCCGACCAATTATTCAAAGGGTCTTTCTCTGTCGTAATACGTGTGACACTCCCTGTAAACTGAGCCTTGTCACTTTCTATCTCTGCTATATTTGGCAGTAGCGAGTGCTACTAAGGGATTACCAATCAGACCATTCCCCAAGCCGGCACCTGCAGGGACATAGAGGGGAGCAGCGTTGTAGACAACGGTTTTAGGGGCATTGTATTTCAGAGCGACACGCTGAGCGACATTTCCACCCAGTGAGTGCCCTGTCAAGATAACGTCTTCTGGATCTAAGTTGTTCTTTTTAAGAACATTTTCATAGAACTGATAAGCTGAGCTGTAATGGTGACCCGTCCCAACCCCAATACCGAGCCCATCTGTCAAGACCGCGTCATTTACCAAGTCACTATCAGGGTTTGTCCCTGTGTAAGCAATGATAGTTTTCCCACTTGTAGTATCTTTAAAGGCAACCCCACTCGTCCCTGTCTCAGGATCACGGAAACTGGATAGATACTGAAAATTCTCGGGCATGATTTTTCTTTCTTCATCCTGGTAATGTTTTGCCACATTGGCATCATTCGCCCCTCTAATTCTGGCTTTCTCAAACTCATAAGATAAATCTGAAGCGTCAAGTGTTGGATTCGTCCCATCCAAAAAAGTATATTCTTTATTATCGCTCATGACTAATTTTCCTCTAATTTCCCTACGATACCTTCTGAATGATAAAGATTATCTTTTCTAAAAATAACAGTATAACCATAACTTTTACCTGCTATCGTTGGTTCAAAAATATTGATGTCCATATTTATTTCAGTATCTTTTTCTAAACCCAAATAATCATTCACTTGTTCATTTTTAAGATTATAAGTAATGCTTGCAGAACCTGTCTCAAAACTATAGCCTTTCCGAACTACTTCTAGGTTTTTTAAACTAGATCTAGAAATAGAAAATTCCTGCATTAAAAGTCGTGAGTGTTTTAACACATCTTGTGAAGCGTCGTTTGAATTGACTATATAAATTCGACCGCCCTTATAATAGATATCTGCTTCAAAATCAGTCGTTTCTTCATATTTGTTATTAGCATTAACTTGAGAAGTCGACTTGATAACTTTTCCTTTTATTTCTTTTGTTTCAGGAATTCCAGACAATGTAATTTCCTGATTTAAAGATGGAGAGTTTTCATCTTTTTGCTCAGTATCTGTTATACGAATCTGAAAGCCCTTCGGAAACTTATCAAACAAATCTTCCAAATTTTCCGTTGGGTAGACCTTGCTTAATTCCGCAGCCTTCCCCTCGATAAATCTTCGGCTGCTTTTTAGGCTACATCCAGCTAACACCATCATTCCTACTCCTCCTACTAACATCATCATTGCAATTTTTTTAAACATGGATTGCTCCTCCTCTCAGAATCCAAGATAGTTACTTCATTATACCAATTTTAAGGTTTTGATTCAATCTAAACAACCGTCAAGTTATTCAGAGGGTCTTGCTTTGTCGTAATACGTGTGATATTTCCTGTGAACCTAGCCTTTTCAAATTCATAGCTTAATTGAGAAGCATCAAGTGTTGGATTTGTTCCATCTAGAATAACTGATGATGTTTCTTCACTCATATTTTTACCTCGTAGTGCTTCTTTACACAAATTTATTACTTTTGCCGAAATACAACTTTAGTAACCTTCAATTAATTCTGTATGAGAGTTATGACCATCTTTAATATCTAAAGTATAGCTGTAAGCCTTATTTTCAACCGTCTCATACATGATATAAATAATCATTTTTAATTCTTTAGCCTGCTCCACTCCCATGTAGGTGTTCAAAATAGGATCCGATAGAGTATAGCCAATGTCTGCACTCCCAGTTTCATAGCTATAACCTTTTCCTCCCATTTTTAATTTGGATAGACTGTCTTTATTAATCGTAAATTCTTGGAGCAGTAATGTTGGGCTTTTTATTTTGATATTCGCTGTTGGATCTTTTAATTGAATTTTACCATCTTGATAAATGACCTCACCCGTATATACAAAACTTTCACTACGCTTCTCATCTTGATCAAAACTAACTTGTTTCTCTGATATTGTACCTGAAATCTGTCTAGTTTGAGAATTTCCGTGTAAACTGATTGATTGGAGTTTGTACCCACTTTCTTCATATTCGTATAAACCCTTTGAGGTAATCTGAAACCCCTCCGGAAACTTCTCAAACAAATCTTCTAGATTTTCCGTTGGGTAGACCTTGCTGAGCTCTGCAGCCTTCCCCTCGATAAATCTTCGGCTACTTTTTCCAAAACAACCTGTCAATGCCAACAGCGTTATTCCTAAAAGTACTGCTACCAATGCTAATTTTTTTGTCATAAATTTATCCATTATTCTTTTTCTTTTCTACTGTTATAACCACTGATAATCTCCGCGTGTGTATTTTGCCCGTCTTGAATTTCTAAAGTATAGCTATAGGCCCTATTTTCAATGGTTTCATGCATGATATAAATCACCATTTTTAGTTCTTTATTCTGCTCAACTCCCATGTAGTTGTTTAAAATCGGATCCGATAGAGTATAGTCAATATCTGCACTCCCAGTTTCATAACTATAACCTTTTCCACCCATTTTTAATCTTGATAAGATGTCTTTATTAATCTTAAATTCTTGTAACAATAGTTTAGGATTCCTTATCGTCGCATTTGCCTGAGGATCCGTCAATTGAATCATTCCATCCTTATAAGCCACTCCACCTTCATAAAGTACTTCTTCCGTTCGTTTTTTATTCTCATCTATGCTGACTTTTTTCTCCTTAAAAGTTCCTCTAACCATTTTATTCTCAGCATCACCCTTTAGTTCAATAGATTGGTAAAAATAGCCTTTCCCTTCTTTATAATCATAAATATCGTCGCTAAAAATACCAAATCCTTCAGGAAATTTTTCAAACAGGTCTTCCAGATTCTCCGTAGGGTATACCTTGCTTAACTCTGCAGCCTCTCCCTCGATAAATCTTCGGCTACTTTTTCCAAAACAACCAGTCAATGTCAATAGTGCCATTCCCAAAAGTACCACTGTGAGTGCTAGTTTTTTCATCGTAAATTCCCCTCTTCTTTATCCGATTCAGTCTAATTAACAATAGTATACCTGTTTTTCCTCTGTTGTGCTAGCGTTTTAACGGTATGGAGAATTTTCTATTAAAGTCTCTACTTTGTTTCATCAAAAAAGCGCATCTAAAAAGATGCGCTTTTTATAATCTAATGCAATGTATCTTAGTTCAAGTGCCAGATATCTTCGTTGTACTGAGCGATTGTACGGTCAGATGAGAAGAATCCTGCTTTGGCAATGTTAACGATGACTTTATCCAACCATGCGTCACGGTCTTCGTAGTCAGCAAGCATTTGCTCTTTGACTTTGATGTAGTCTTCCAAGTCAAGGAGAGTCATGAACCAGTCTTTGTTGATCAATTCGTTGTAAAGACGTTCCAAGCGTTCTTTCTTACCTACTGCAAGAACAGCATCACTAACGATGAAGTCAACCAATGGTTTGATAGCTTCACGAGCATAGAATTCGCTTGATTTATAAGCTGCTTTTGCGTAAAGGTCGATAACAGTTTCTGAATCTTCACCGAAGATGTAGATGTTTTCGTCACCAACCAATTCAGCGATTTCCACGTTAGCTCCGTCCATAGTACCAAGAGTCAAAGCTCCATTCAACATGAATTTCATGTTACCAGTACCTGAAGCTTCTTTAGAAGCAAGTGAGATTTGTTCTGAGATGTCACATGCTGGGATCAAGAAGCTTGCTGCAGTAACGTTGTAGTTTTCAACCATTACGACTTGCAAGTGTGGAGCTACTGCTGGATCGTTAGCAATCACTTCTGACAAGCAAAGGATCAAGTGGATGATGTCTTGAGCGATTGTGTAGGCAGGAGCAGCTTTACCACCAAAGAAGACTGTGATTGGACGAGCAGGGATGTTACCAGCCTTGATATCAAGGTATTTGTGGATCACATACAAAGCGTTCATTTGTTGGCGTTTGTACTCGTGAAGACGTTTGATCTGGATATCAAAGATAGAGTTTGTATTGATTTCCACACCTTGGTGTTCTTTCAAGTGACGAGCCAATTTACGTTTGTTGTGAGCCTTGATGCTTTCCAATTTTTCTTTAACAGCAGCCTTGTCTTCGTATGACAAGAGTTTTTCAAGCTCATCTGCTTCATGGTGCCAACCATGTCCAAGAATCTCATCCAAGTAGTGAGACAAGCTTGGGTTAGCATGCATGAGCCAACGACGGAAAGTGATTCCGTTTGTTTTGTTGTTGAATTTTTCTGGGTAAATGTCGTAGAAGGCTTTCAACTCTGAGTTCTTCAAGATCTCAGTGTGAAGAGCCGCAACCCCGTTAACGCTGTATCCGTAGTGGATATCCATGTGAGCCATGTGAACACGTCCACTCTCATCGATGATTTGAACAGCTGGATCTTTGTATTCTGCTTTCACACGACGGTCCAATTCTTCGATGATTGGTACCAAGTGAGGAACCACTTCTTGCAAGAATTCAAGAGGCCATTTTTCAAGGGCTTCAGCAAGAATGGTGTGGTTAGTGTAGGCAGTCATGCTACGAACGATTGAGATCGCTTCATCAAGCTCGATACCACGCGCAGTCAAAGACGGATCAATTCAGGGATCACCATTGATGGGTGAGTATCGTTGATTTGTACAACTGCGTAGTCCGCAAGGTCATGCAAGTTGCTTCCTTTTTCGATTGCTTCATCGATGATCAATTGCGCACCGTTTGAAACCATGAAGTATTGTTGGAAGATACGGAGCAATTCACCTTGACGGTCACTATCATCTGGGTAAAGGAAAAGAGTCAAGTTGCGAGCAATGTCTGTCTTGTCAAAGCTGATACCATCTTCGATGATAGAAGAATCAACTGAATCCAAGTCAAACAAACGCAAGCGGTTCTTAGTAGCAGTTTTGTAACCAGGTACATCGATATCGTAAAGAGTAGATGTCAATGTAAAGTGTGCAAATGGCACTTGGTAGCTACGGCTTGAGCGAACCAACCAGTTTTGCTCTGTCAACCAAGCGTTAGGAATAGTTTCTTGTTGGTTGTTCTTAAGAACTTGTTGGAAAAGACCATAGTGGTAGTTCAAACCAACACCGTCACCGTTCAGACCAAGTGTAGCGATTGAGTCGATAAAGCAGGCTGCCAAACGTCCCAATCCACCGTTCCCTAGAGATGGTTCTAATTCTACTTCTTCAACTTCGATCAAGTCTTTACCGGCATCAGCAAGTTCTTTTTTCACATCGTCGTAAAGACCAAGGTTGATCAAGTTGTTTGACAAGAGTTTACCAATCAAGAACTCAGCTGAGATGTAGTAAACTTTCTTCTTACCAGTGTTCACTGGTTTTTGGCTGCTAGCAAGCTTGCTGTAGTTGAGAAGAGCAAGGTAAAGCTCTTCGTTACTACATTCTGCAATGGTTTTATTGTAACGTTTTTGTACAAATTCGTTTAATGGTAACATGTTTATGTGTCTCCTGATATTGTCTTATTTCTTTAATTTTACCAAATTTTCATTGATTCGGCGATAAATTGTAGTCAAGTCAAGCAAAGTTTCTTCAACAGCTGGTGTGAGTTGGTCTGCTGTCATGCGCCATGACCAGTTTCCGCCAAGAGTAGATGGGAAGTTCATACGAGCTGACTCATCTAGTTCTAGCAAGTCTTGCATGGTTGCAATAGCCATGAAGCTAACAGATGAAAAGACTGTGCGAAGCATTGCGTGTGGCACTGTTTCGTACTCTTTACGGTTCGTGTAACGAGCCATGTATTCACGAGTTGGATCGTCGATTTCATTACGGTACCAACCAAGAACAGTGTTATTATCGTGTGTTCCTGTGTACATAACAGAGTTGGCAGGCGCCAAGTGTGGGCTATCGATACTTTCGTCTTCTGGGTTGAAGGCAAACTGAAGAATCTTCATTCCTGGGAAGCCAGTGCTTTCACGCAACTCGATGACTTCATCTGTCATGAAACCAAGGTCTTCTGCGATGATGTTTAGCTCACCAAGCTCTTCCTTAACGGCTGCGAAGAGTTTGTAGCCTGGACCTTTCACCCATTTACCAGGTGCTGCTGTATCGGAACCAGCAGGAATTTCCCAGTAAGATTCGAACCCGCGGAAGTGGTCGATACGAACGATATCGTAGATCTTGAAGCTTTCGCGCAAACGTTCAATCCACCATTTGTAACCGTCTTTGTCCATGGCTTCCCAGTCATAGATTGGGTTCCCCCAAAGCTGACCAGTAGCAGAAAACTCATCTGGTGGACATCCTGCGATGCAAGTTGCCTTGCCACTAGCATCTGTCTTGAAGAGATGTGGATTTGCCCACATATCGCTTGAATCTTCCGCTACGTAGATAGGCATGTCCCCAACGATTTCGATGTGGTTGTCGTTAGCGTAGGCTTTCAATTTCAACCATTGTTGGAAGAAGAAGTATTGAGTCACACGGTGGTAAACCAACTTGTCTGCCAATTTCTCACGGTAGCTTTCAAGTGCTGAAGCTTTACGCGCACGAGCATCTGCATCTGGCCATTCTGTCCAAGCAAGATTGTCAAAATGCTCTTTGATCGCCATATACTCAGCGAAGAGTTCAAGCCATGATTGGTTATCTTGAGCAAACTTCTCAAAATCTTTGACATCACCCACTTCCAAGAAGCGTTTAACTGCTTTTTCTAAAAGCGGACGACGTGCATAATAAATCTTCGCATAGTCAACTTCAGATGCATCGCTACCAAAGTCAACACCTTTAAGATCACTGGCTTCGAGCAAGCCTTGCTCTACCAAGATATCAAGGTCGATAAAATGCGTATTTCCAGCAAAGGCCGAGAATGATTGGTATGGAGAATCTCCATAGCTTGTTGTCCCAAGAGGGAGGATTTGCCAGTAACGTTGCTTCGTACGAACCAAGAAATCAACGAAATCATAGGCAGTCTGGCCAAATGATCCAATCCCGTATGCTCCTGGCAGAGAAGAGATGTGCATCAACACACCACTTTGACGTTTTTTCATAATAGCACCTCATGTGTTTGTTATAAAACGTTGCGCAATCAAGGCGCAAACGTTTGCGTTAAATTAAGTATAGCGTATTTTGAACACAAATGCAAGCGGTTTTAAAAAAATTTTTTTGAATTATTCTAATCAAACAAAACTTGTTGCCACTGATATTTTATGAAATAAGCGAAAAAATTTTAAAGATTTTCTGATTTAAGATAATTCATTCCCAATATCTGCTCTATTTTCTGAAAAACCGAGCCGAATTTACGCAATCGTTTTCCTAATATATTTTCAATTCAAAAAAAACAAACATTTTAAGTTCTTTCCTATATATGGGCTTTAACAAATGTTTGAAACCTTAAAATTTTTTTAAAAAATTTCCTAAAAACGCTTGCAACCGTTTTCTATTTGTGCTATACTAAGTTCGTAAAAGAAAACGTTTGCGTTTTCTCATTAAATTATTTTTGTTATTCTTTAGGAGGAATACACTATGTCATCTAAATTCATGAAGAGCGCTGCTGTGCTCGGAACTGCTACTCTTGCTAGCTTACTTTTGGTAGCTTGCGGAAGCAAAACTGCTGATAAAGCAGCTGATACTAGCTCATCTGAAGCAAAAGAAATCACTTTCTACGTTGAAGACCAATACAAAGCCTACGCTGAAAAAGTTGCTGCAGCTTATGAAAAAGAATCAGGTACAAAAGTTAACATCAAATCAGGTGACCAACTTGGTGGACTTGACAAACTTTCACTTGACAACCAATCAGGTCAAGCTGCTGACGTTATGATGGCACCATACGACCGCGTAGGTAGCCTTGGTACTGACGGACAACTTTCAGAAGTTACTTTGAGCGACGGCGCTAAAACAGATGATAAGACTAAATCTCTTGTAACAGCTGCTGACGGTAAAGTTTACGGTGCTCCTGCCGTTATTGAGTCACTTGTTATGTACTACAACAAAGACTTGCTAAAAGAAGCTCCAAAAACTTTTGCTGAATTAGAAGAACTTGCTAAAGACAGCAAATACGCTTTCGCTGGTGAAGATGGCAAAACTACTGCATTCCTAGCTGACTGGACAAACTTCTACTACGCATACGGACTTCTTGCTGGTAACGGTGGTTACGTATTCGGACAAAACGGTAAAGACGCTAAAGACATCGGTCTTGCAAACGACGGTTCTATCACTGGTGTCAACTACGCTAAATCTTGGTATGAAAAATGGCCTAAAGGTATGCAAGATACTGAGGGTGCTGCAAACTTGATCCAAACTCAATTCCAAGAAGGTAAAACAGCTGCTATCATCGACGGTCCTTGGAAAGCTCAAGCATTCAAAGATGCTAAAGTAAACTACGGTGTTGCTACTATTCCAACTCTTCCAAATGGTAAAGAATACACACCATTCGGTGGTGGTAAAGCTTGGATCATCCCATCAAGCACTAAGAACCTTGAAGCTGCACAAAAATTTGTAGACTTCCTTGTTTCAACTGAACAACAAAAAGCATTCTACGATGCAACTAACGAAATCCCAGCTAACACTGAAGCTCGTTCATACGCTGAAGGTAAAAACGATGAATTGACAACAGCTGTTATCAAACAGTTCAAGAACGCTCAACCAATGCCAAACATTTCTCAAATGTCAGCTGTTTGGGATCCAGCTAAAACAATGCTCTTTGATGCTGTAAGTGGTAAAAAAGATGCTAAGACAGCTGCTAACGATGCTGTAACATTGATCAAAGAAACAATCAAACAAAAATTTGGTGAATAATTGAATTCGTTACAAGGGGGGAGAATACAGATCCCCCTTTGATTTTATAAATTTACGAATGATTGCAATTGCCTATCTAGTGATTGGAGACAAACTTCAATCTCGTATCCTATGAAAGGAGTATTCATGGAAAACCAACAACCTAGCAAAGCAGCCTTGCTTTCAGTGATTCCTGGGTTAGGACAGATTTACAATAAACAAAGGCCAAAGGTTTTATCTTCCTTGGTGTCACTATCGTGTTTGTTCTTTATTTCCTAGCACTTGCAGCCCCTGAATTGCACAATTTGATCACTCTTGGTGACAAGCCAGGTCGTGATAATTCCCTCTTTATGCTGATTCGTGGTGCCTTCCATTTAATCTTTGTAGTCGTTTATGTGCTCTTTTATTTCTCAAATATTAAAGATGCACATACAATCGCAAAACGTATTAACAATGGAATTCCTGTCCCACGTACTTTTAAAGATATGATCAAAGGTATTTATGAGAATGGATTCCCATACCTTTTGATTATCCCATCGTATGTAGCAATGACATTTGCAATTATCTTCCCAGTTATCGTAACCTTGATGATTGCCTTTACCAACTATGACTTCCAACACTTGCCACCAAATAAATTGTTGGACTGGGTTGGTTTGACTAACTTTACAAACATCTGGAGCTTAAGTACCTTCCGTTCAGCCTTCGGTGCGGTTCTTTCTTGGACCATCATCTGGGCCTTGTCTGCTTCTACTTTGCAGATTGTGATTGGTATCTTCACAGCAATCATTGCTAACCAACCATTTATCAAAGGAAAACGTATCTTTGGTGTTATTTTCCTTCTTCCTTGGGCTGTTCCAGCCTTCATCACTATCTTGACATTCTCAAACATGTTTAACGATAGTGTCGGAGCGATCAACACTCAAGTATTGCCTATCTTGGCTAAGGTCCTTCCTTTCCTTGACGGTGCTCTTATCCCTTGGAAAACAGACCCAACTTGGACGAAGATTGCCTTGATTATGATGCAAGGTTGGCTAGGATTCCCATACATCTACGTTTTGACTTTGGGTATCTTGCAGTCGATTCCTAACGACCTCTACGAAGCGGCTTACATCGATGGTGCTAATGCTTGGCAAAAATTCCGCAACATCACTTTCCCTATGATTTGGCTGTTGCGGCACCAACATTGATCAGCCAATACACCTTCAACTTTAACAACTTCTCTATCATGTACCTCTTCAACGGCGGAGGTCCTGGTAGCGTTGGTGGTGGAGCCGGTTCAACTGATATCTTGATCTCATGGATTTATCGCTTGACAACAGGTACATCTCCTCAATACTCTATGGCGGCAGCTGTTACCTTGATCATCTCTATCATTGTCATCTCTATCTCTATGATCGCATTCAAGAAACTACACGCATTTGATATGGAGGACGTCTAAGATGAATAACTCAATCAAACTCAAACGTAGACTGACTCAAACCCTCACTTACCTCTACTTGATTGGTCTTTCAATCGTGATTATCTATCCACTTTTGATTACTATTATGTCAGCCTTCAAGACTGGTAACGTCGTAGCTTTTAAACTAGATGCTAACGTCGACTTTAGCTTTGCCAACTTCCAAGGGCTCTTCACTGAAACCTTGTACGGCACTTGGTACCTCAACACTTTGATTATCGCCTTGATTACCATGGCTGTTCAAACAAGTATCATCGTACTTGCTGGTTATGCCTACAGCCGTTACAACTTCTTGGCTCGTAAACAAAGTTTGGTCTTCTTCTTGATCATCCAAATGGTGCCAACTATGGCCGCTTTGACAGCCTTCTTCGTTATGGCCCTTATGTTGAATGCGCTTAACCAAAGCTGGTTCCTCATCTTCCTTTATGTTGGTGGAGGTATTCCGATGAATGCTTGGTTGATGAAAGGCTACTTCGACACAGTACCGATGTCTCTTGATGAATCAGCAAAACTAGATGGTGCAGGACACTTCCGTCGCTTCTGGCAAATTGTTCTCCCACTCGTTCGCCCAATGGTGGCTGTACAAGCGCTCTGGGCCTTCATGGGACCTTTCGGAGACTATATCCTCTCTAGTTTCTTGCTTCGTGAGAAAGAATACTTTACAGTTGCCGTTGGTCTACAGACCTTTGTCAGCAATGTGAAAAACTTGAAGATTGCCTACTTCTCAGCAGGTGCTATCCTCATCGCGCTTCCAATCTGTATTCTCTTCTTCTTCCTACAAAAGAACTTTGTTTCAGGACTTACAAGTGGTGGCGACAAGGGATAATTTATCCCCGCCACCCTTTTTCATTTTGATCTTGTTTCTAAAGTTGAAAGATTAGACACAAGACCGCAAATAGTAGCAAAATCAGCTTTTCAGTAAGCAATTTATCTACTAGACTTGAAATAAAGTACATTTCTCTATATAATAATACTCATATAGAAAACACCTTTTAGAAAGATACAAATGCTTCCATATCCATTTTCATATTTTTCAAGTATTTGGGGATTTCGTAAGCCCCTGTCAAAACGATTCGGACTCAACTGGTTTCAGCTTCTCTTTACTAGCATTTTCCTCATCAGCTTGTCCATGATTCCAATTGCCATTCAAAACAGCTCACAGGAAACGTATCCACTGGATACGTTTATCGATAATGTCTACACACCCCTGACAGATGAAGCAATCATGGATTTGTCGGAGAATGCGCAGATAGTAGATGGAAAACTGAGCTATGCTGGAACTAAAAATCAGCAAGCTTCTCTTCTGATTGGTCCAAGTCCAAGTAAGGAATTGCCAAAGGATTTGCAACTTCATTTTGATACTGAAGAACTCATCATCAGCAAGGAAAGCAAGGAACTGACCCGCATTCGCTACCACGCCATTCAAACGGAGAGTTTCCAGAGTAAGGAAGCTTTAAGCCAGGCTATTTCTAAAGACTGGTATCAACAGAACCGTGTCTATATCAGTCTCTTTCTCGTCCTTGGTGCTAGCTTCCTCTTTGGATTGAATTTCTTCATTGTCTCTCTTGGAGCTAGTCTTCTCCTTTATATCACCAAAAAATCACGCCTCTTTTCATTTAGGAGCTTTAAAGAGTGCTACCATTTTATCTTGAACTGTTTAGGATTACCAACTTTGATTACACTTGTTTTGGGACTTTTTGGTCAAAATATGACAACCCTTATCACTGTACAAAACATTCTTTTTGTTCTTTATCTGGTCACCATCTTTTATAAAACACATTACCGCGATCCAGATTATCATAAATAGGAGATTTTTATGCCCGTGACGATTAAAGATGTGGCTAAAGCAGCAGGTGTCTCACCTTCCACTGTTACCCGCGTCATTCAAAATAAATCAACGATTAGTGATGAAACTAAAAAACGAGTTCGCAAGGCAATGAAGGAGCTCAACTACCATCCCAATCTCAATGCTCGTAGCTTGGTAAGTAGCTATACTCAGGTTATCGGTCTGGTGCTCCCTGACGACTCGGATGCCTTTTACCAAAATCCTTTCTTCCCATCTGTCCTTCGAGGGATCGCCCAAGTCGCGTCTGAAAACCACTACGCTATTCAGATTGCAACGGGGAAAGATGAGAAAGAACGTCTCAATGCGATTTCTCAGATGGTTTATGGCAAGCGTGTTGACGGTTTGATTTTCCTCTACGCTGAGGAAGAAGACCCTCTGGTCAAGCTAGTAGCTGATGAGCAGTTCCCTTTCCTCATTCTCGGAAAATCCACTTCACCCTTTATCCCTCTTGTTGATAATGACAATGTACAGGCGGGCTTTGATGCGACAGAGTATTTCATCAAAAAAGGATGCAAACGAATTGCCTTTATCGGGGGTACAAAGCGACTCTTCGTAACGCAAGATCGTCTAACTGGCTATGAGTCCGCACTCAAACAACACCAACTTCCGATTGATACCAACTTAACCTACTTTGCGACCGAATTTCTAGAAGAAAGGGTATCAGTTCAGTGAACTCCTGTTCAATCACGATCCGCAGATTGACGCTATCATCACAACCGATAGTCTCCTCGCAGAAGGGGTTTGTGACTACATCAGTAAGCATCAGCTAAAGGTTCCTGTCTTGAGTTTCGACTCTGTCAATCCTCGACTTGACCTTGTAGCTTATGTGGATATCAATAGTCTGGAACTTGGGCGCGTTTCCTTTGAAACTATTCTCCAGATCATCAACGATGCTAAAAACAATAAACAGATTTGTTACCGCCAGTTGATTGGACACAAAATTATCGAAAAATAAAGACCAGCCTTGCGGCTGGTCTTTTGAGTATTATTAATTGTCTGTTTCTACGAATCGTCCGAGAATGTGGACATTTTCGGATACAGAGACGAAGGCTGTCGGATCAACTTGTTTCATGATGTGTTTAAAATCATTAAACTCTGCTCGTGTGATAACCGTAATCAAGACTGCTTTTCTCTCATGATTATAGGTTCCTTCTGCATCGTGGATCATAGTTGCTCCGCGGTGCAATTTTTTATGGATTTTTGCAATTACTTTATCAGGATTATTGGTCACAATCATGGCCTGCATGCGTTTTTGCTTGGTAAAGACCGCGTCTGTCACACGACTGGAGACAAAGATGGTAATCATAGAGTAGAGGGCGTATTTCCAACCAAAGGTCAAACCTGCTATCAGCATAATCGTCCCATTCACTAAGAAAGAAATACTACCGACATTTCTCCCTGTTTTCTTTCGAATGGTCAGACTAACAATATCTGTACCTCCGCTAGAAATATTGTTACGGAGCGCAAAACCAATCCCCAAGCCCATGACAACACCCCCAAAAAGGGCATTGATAATGGGATCCTCTGTCAAGGTCACAACTGGCACAAGCTGGATAAAGAGGGAACTCATGGATACTGTGATAAAGGTAAAGATTGTAAACTTATGCCCAATCTGATACCAAGCCAAAATCATCAACGGAAAATTGATAGCATAAAAGGTTAGCGATATCGGAATGTAAAAACCAAACCAGTGATTACTCAAGGCAGAGATAATCTGTGCCAGACCTGTCGCACCACTGGAGTAAACGTGCCCTGGTTGAAAAAAGAAATTGACTGCTACTGCTGACAAAAAGCCATAAACCAGAGAAGCCGAAATCTTCTCATCATATTTTTCCCGAGAGATGCTTTGTAAGACACGTAAAATTTTTATCTGATAAGCAAAGCGGCGCAGATAATAGCGCCACCGCTTAATTTGTTTTGCTTGTTTCATCTTCTTCTACTTGTAAGCTGAGTTCTTCTAGTTGCTTGAGCGCTACTGTTGATGGGGCTTGCGTCATTGGATCCGTTGCCTTGTTATTCTTAGGAAAAGCAATGACTTCGCGGATGTTTTCTTCTCCTGCTAAGAGCATCACAAAACGATCAAGACCGATAGCCAAGCCACCGTGTGGTGGGAAACCATAGTCCATAGCTTCAAGAAGGAAACCAAACTGGTCATTGGCTTCTTCAGCTGAGAAACCAAGAGCCTTGAACATGCGTTCTTGAAGGTCTTTTTGGTTGATACGAAGACTACCACCACCAAGCTCATAGCCGTTCAAAACGATATCGTAAGCAATGGCGCGAACATTGGCCAATTCACCCTCTAATTCGTGAGCTGTCTCTTCCTGAGGAAGTGTGAATGGATGATGGGCGCTCATGTAGCGACCTTCTTCTTCAGACCATTCAAACATTGGCCAGTCAACTACCCAAAGGAAATTGAATTTATTGTTATCAATCAAGCCCAGCTCTTTGGCGATACGGCCACGAAGGGCGCCTAGTGTTGCATTGGCTACCTCAAGCGTATCTGCCACAAAGAGAACCAAGTCCTTATCTTCAAGATCAAGTGCTGCAGTCAATTCTGCTTGGATACCAGTCAAGAACTTGGCAACTGGTCCGTTTAATTCTCCATCCACAACCTTGACCCAAGCAAGACCTTTGGCACCGTACTGTCTGGCTACTTCAGTCATCTTGTCAATATCTTTACGTGAGTAGTTATCCGCAGCTCCTTTGACCACAATGGCTTTAACAGCAGGTGCTTCTGAGAAGACTTTAAAATCAACACCCTTGACAACTTCTGTCAAGTCCTGAAGCAACATATCAAAACGAGTATCAGGCTTATCAGAACCATAGAGAGACATCGCGTCATCATACTTCATACGAGGGAATGGAAGCGTCACGTCAATGTCTTTGGTTTCTTTCATCACGCGCGCAATCAATCCTTCTGTAATATCTTGGATCTCCTGCTCCGTAAGGAAGGATGTTTCCAAGTCGACCTGGGTGAACTCAGGCTGACGGTCACCACGCAAGTCCTCATCACGGAAACATTTAACGATTTGGTAATAGCGGTCAAAACCAGCATTCATCAAGAGTTGCTTAGTAATTTGTGGACTTTGAGGAAGAGCGTAGAAATGCCCTTTATTGACACGAGATGGCACCAAATAGTCACGCGCCCCTTCTGGCGTTGATTTAGAAAGGAATGGCGTCTCCACATCGATAAACTCCAACTCATCCAAGTAATTACGGATAGAGTGGGTCACCTTGGCACGAAGCTTAAGGTTTTCTAGCATTTCTGGGCGACGAAGATCAAGGTAACGGTAACGCAAACGTGTATCGTCATTGGCCTCAATCCCATCCTTAATCTCAAAAGGCGTTGTTTTGGCTGTATTAAGCACCGTCAAAGCTGTCACGTTCAACTCAACTGCACCCGTTGGCAACTTATCATTGGCTTGCTCACGCGCAGCAACTTGTCCAGTCACCTCGATGACAAATTCGCTACGAAGGCTTTCAGCTGTTGCCATAACCTCTGCTGAAACTTTTTCAGGGTTGATAACCAACTGCATGATTCCTTCACGGTCACGAAGGTCGATAAAGATCAAACCACCAAGGTCACGACGACGGCCAACCCATCCTTTCAAGGTCATTTCTTGTCCGATGTGTTCCTCACGAACACGACCAGCATACATACTACGTTTCATGTTTTCTCTCCTCTTTTATTCTGTTACTATTTTACCATAAAAGCGCAGGCTCTTCATGAAAATCAGCAGAAAAGTTTGATTGCCTTTAGAAATCAAAACAAACAGACAAAAAATCCGATGAAAACGTCATCGGATTCTCTGATTATGATTCTTAACCTTTTTACGCTTTTCAGCAATCTCAGCTGCCTTTTTAGGTAGAACAATCTCCGTCGCATAAGCCGAAGCAAAACGCAAGACACCTGCAATAGGCGCAAAGACAACCGCTAGATAGTTGTAAAAGAAGTCGCCTTTAAAGGCATAGGCAAGTGCCCCGATGATAAAGAAGAGAACGACCGCCTGTATCACTGCTAATAAAATTACTCGTTTCATGTGACCTCCTGACTCTATTATAGCATGAGTATCATCAAAAAGCCGATTAAATTATTCAAAGCGTGGAGAGAAATGCTGTAAAGAAGACCTTTTCGGCTCACATAAGCCAGACCCAAACTCAGTCCCAGACTAGCATAAACTAAAAACTGTTGCAAAGTCCCTGGAAAATGAATCAAGGCAAAAAGCACACTCGATACGAGGAGAAACAGAGCTGTCTGTTTGCTGTTGTTCTGCTTAGGAAAGAGATAGCGCGCCAACATCCCTCTAAAGATGAGTTCTTCCGTCAGAGGAGCAAAGACCACTACCATAAAGAAACCAAAGACAGGCTGAGCAACTGTCAATTGTGATACGATTTGTTGATTGACTGACGGATCTTCTGGCAAAAAGAACTGAGCTATAATCGCCACTAGCAAAACCAGGGTTGGCAACCAAATATAACGATTAAAAGCTGTTGTCTGGATGCTAACCTTTTCTGTCTGATACCATCTGTAAACTCCATAAACATAGGCCCCTGACAGGGCGACATAAAGTGGCAAGACTCCAAAGATTGAAGCCCCTAGGTCAAGCGCTGATAAAGCCATACTCTGAACCAGACCATAGCCAAAGAAAAAGGATAGAACAGCTAGAAGAAACCAGCCAAGATTTTTAAGTAATTTCATAAAAGACTCCTATTTGAAATGAAGACTTAGCATTGTTATTCGCATCATTTTGATAAAAATATGGAATACAGTCGCAACCAAAAGGGATAATAAGCGAATTCCTCTTGCAAAAATAGAAACGGTAGTAATGATTTTATAAAGATATTTTTAAGCAAGCAAAAGCAATGTTAATCCTAGGAAAAAGAGTGTCAGGAGTAAGGTCCTGACCGGTTTTTCTACTATTAAAAGCCTAATTTTTCAAAGATTTCTGAGAAATTTTGATTGATAGCATCAAGTGACACTTGAACTTCTTCTCGTGTTTGGTTGTTCTTAACCGTCACTTGTCCGCTTTCGACTTCGCTCTCCCCTAGCGTGATGAGAGTCTTAGCCGCAAAGACATCGGCTGACTTGAACTGAGCTTTAAGCTTCCGGTTGAGGTAGTCACGCTCTGCTTTGAATCCTTGTTGGCGAAGGGCTTGTACCAATTCCAAGGCCTTAACATTTGCTCCTTCACCCAAGACGGCGATATAAACATCTAGGGCATTTTCGATAGGAAGGGCCACACCTTGCTTTTCAAGGATAAGAAGCAGGCGCTCTACACCAAGGCCAAATCCAAATCCAGCAGTTTCAGGACCACCAAAGTAGGCGACCAAACCATCGTAGCGACCACCCGCACAGACCGTCAAGTCATTGCCCTCAATCTCAGTGATGAACTCGAAAATCGTGTGGTTGTAATAGTCCAGACCGCGCACCATATTGGTATCGATGATATAGTCTACACCCAGATTTTCCAACATCTGACGCACAGCATCAAAGTGGGATTGGCTTTCTTCATCAAGGAAGTCCAAAATAGACGGCGCATTCTCTACTGCTACCTTGTCTTCTTTTTCCTTAGAGTCCAAGACACGGAGAGGATTTTCCTCCAAACGACGTTGGCTATCCTTAGACAAGGTCTCCTTGAGCGGTGTCAAATAGTCGATCAAGGCCTGACGGTAGGCTGCACGGCTCTCTGGATTTCCAAGAGTGTTGAGGTGCAATTTGACACCTTGGATGCCAATTTCTTTCAAGAAGTGGGCTGCCATAGCGATGGTTTCCACATCGGTAGCTGGATTGCTTGAGCCAAAACACTCGACACCAATCTGGTGGAACTGACGCAAACGACCTGCTTGTGGACGCTCATAACGGAACATAGGGCCCATGTAGTAGAACTTACTTGGCTTTTGCACTTCTGGAGCGAAGAGTTTATTTTCCACATAAGAACGGACAACGGGCGCAGTTCCTTCTGGACGGAGGGTAATATGGCGGTCACCCTTGTCATAAAAATCGTACATTTCCTTGGTTACGATATCCGTTGTATCTCCGACAGAGCGGCTAATGACCTCGTAATGCTCAAATAGGCGTGCGCACTTCTGCATAGTTATAGCGCTTGAAAATTTCACGGGCAAAGCCCTCAACGTACTGCCATTTGGCAGACTCAGCAGGTAAAATATCCTGCGTTCCTTTTGGTTTTTGTAATTTCATAGGGAATCCTCTTTAAACTTAATAGTCTTATTTTACCATAAATAGAGGGATTAAAACAGTGAGAGGAGAAAATCTCAATAGAGTCTTTTCAGAAAATTCATCAAAAACTTGCCAAATTGTCAGAATTATGAGAAAATAGAGGATATTTATCACGTGGAGGGACTGTTATGAGAGACGATATCAAAATCAATGACCGCGCTTTGGCCTTACAAGACCAAATTATCGAAAAACTAGAGAAGGTTTTTGATACAGATGTGGAATTGGATGTTTACAATCTAGGACTGATTTATGAAATCAATCTGGATGAAACGGGTCTCTGTAAGATTGTCATGACCTTCACCGATACTGCCTGTGATTGCGCCGAAAGTTTGCCTATCGAAATCGTCGCAGGTCTGAAACAAATCGAGGGTATCGAAGATGTCAAGGTTGAAGTTACCTGGTCGCCTGCCTGGAAGATTACACGAATTAGTCGCTACGGACGTATTGCCCTTGGACTGCCACCTCGTTAAGCAGGCAAATCACTTTTGAAGATAAAAAGAAGCAAGCCGAAGATGGCTTGCTTTTTGATACTCAATGAAAATCAAAGAGCAAACTAGGAAACTAGCCGCAGGCTGTACTTGAGTACGGCAAGGCGACGTTGACGTGGTTTGAATTTGATTTTCGAAGAGTATGAGTTTATTTTTTACCTGACTTGTCCATGTTCCAGAAGTCTGTCACGGCTCCGCGTGAAGCAGATGATACGATATGGGCATATTTACCGAGAACACCACGGCTGTAAAGAGGTGGCAAGGTTGTTTCTGCCTTGCGTTTTTCAAGTTCTTCTTCTGATACGGCCATGGAAATTTCTTTGGTATCTTGGTCAACCGTAACGATATCACCTGTACGGAGGTAAGCAATCGGTCCACCATCCTGAGCTTCAGGAGCGATATGTCCGACAACCAGACCATAAGTACCACCAGAGAAGCGTCCATCCGTCAAGAGGGCAACCTTGTCTCCTTGACCTTTACCAACGATCATAGATGAAAGTGACAGCATTTCAGGCATACCAGGACCACCCTTAGGTCCAACAAAACGGACAACGACTACATCGCCATCAACGATTTCATCTGTCAGAACGGCCTGAATAGCATCTTCTTCTGAGTCAAAGACCTTAGCTGGTCCAACGTGACGACGAACTTTAACACCTGATACCTTAGCAACCGCACCATCAGGGGCAAGGTTCCCGTTCAAGATGATAAGCGGACCGTCTGCACGTTTTTGGATTTTCAAGCGGCATGATGACTTTTTGACCTGGTGTAAGGTCTGCAAAGTCAGCCAAGTTTTCAGCGACTGTCTTACCAGTACATGTGATGCGGTCGCCATGAAGGAAACCATTTGCCAAGAGGTATTTCATAACCGCTGGCACACCACCGACTTCGTAGAGATCTTGGAAGACATACTGGCCAGATGGTTTCAAGTCGGCCAAGTGAGGCACACGTTCTTGAATCGTATTGAAGTCCTCAAGGGACAAGTCAACATTAGCCGCATGGGCAATGGCAAGCAAGTGAAGAGTGGCATTTGTAGAACCACCGAGAGCCATCGTTACAGTGATGGCATCTTCAAAAGCTTCACGAGTCAAGATATCAGATGGTTTGAGACCAAGCTCCAGCATCTTAACAACAGCACGTCCTGCTGCTTCGATATCTTCTTTCTTGTCAGCTGATTCAGCTGGGTGAGATGAAGAGCCTGGCAAGCTCATCCCTAGAACTTCGATAGCAGTCGCCATGGTATTAGCTGTGTACATACCACCACAACCACCAGGACCAGGACAGGCATTACATTCAAGACGTTTCACGTCCTCAGCTGTCATGTCACCGTGGTTCCATTTTCCGATTCCCTCAAAGACAGAAACCAAGTCAATGTCTTTGCCATCAAGATTTCCCGGTGCAATGGTTCCACCATAGGCGAAAATAGCTGGAATATCCATATTGGCAATGGCAATCATAGAACCAGGCATGTTCTTGTCACAGCCACCGATAGCGACAAAGGCATCCACGTTGTGACCACCCATCGCAGCCTCAATAGAGTCCGCAATGATATCACGAGATGTCAAAGAGAAACGCATACCAGGCGTTCCCATGGCAATCCCGTCCGCTACGGTAATGGTTCCAAACTGTACCGGCCAAGCACCTGCAGATTTGACACCTTCTTTAGCTAATTTCCCGAAATCATGCAAGTGAATGTTACATGGTGTATTTTCCGCCCAAGTCGAAATCACTCCCACAATCGGTGTTTCAAAGTCCTTATCTGTCATACCAGTCGCACGAAGCATAGCACGGTTTGGTGATTTAACCATGCTGTCATAAATGCTACTGCGGTGACGTTTATCTAATTCAGTCATTTGTTCCCTCCCGCTTCAGTTTTTACTATTATAGCACATTTTAAAGGCAATGAACAGAAGAAAATTCTTGAATTTTCAGAAAATTTCGATTAATTTGATTGAATGACTTCTAATTTTTTCATCTTTTTTTGTCAAGTAACTTTACTTTACAAAAAAAATGTGTTATCCTAGTATGGTTGATGAAAATCACTAGATTGAATCGAATTTAAATACCTAAAGGAGAAATCAAAATGGCAGTACCTGCACGTCGCACTTCAAAAGCGAAGAAAAACAAACGTCGTACACACTACAAAGTAACAGCTCCATCTGTAAACTTTGACGAAACTACTGGAGATTACTCACGTTCTCACCGCGTATCACTTAAAGGATACTACAAAGGACGTAAGATCGCTAAAGCTGCATCAGCTGAATAATAGAAGGGAGATACCATGCGCGTAAATATTACACTTGAACACAAAGAATCTGGTGAACGCTTGTACCTTACTTCTAAAAACAAACGTAACACTCCAGACCGTCTTCAATTGAAGAAATACTCACCAAAACTTCGCAAACACGTTGTGTTTACAGAAGTTAAATAAGCATACCTAACTCAAAACGCCTTACTGGGCGTTTTTTGCTTTATTTGCTGGCAGTCTTTAGCTTTTCAGGAGAGATTTATGGCGTTTTATCTTTGGATGTTTCCTCTACTTTTTATCTTTCACGATATGGAAGAAATTATCGGTCTTGTCCCTTGGATCCGTCTCAACGAAACCTTGCTGGCCCAAAAGGCTCCAACTATTCTCAAGATCCACAAAGGAATTACAACAGAGGGATTTGCCCTCGCTGTTTTTGAGGAATTCATCCTTGTCTTATCCATCACTTTCTTAGCATATGTTACTCAATCTAGAGCGCTCGAATTAGTTTGGTTAGGGGGATTTGTAGCCTTTGCGCTTCATCTCTTGCTCCATATCGGACAATCAATCCTTCTTCGCAAGTATATTCCTGCTCTGATTACTTCTGTCCTCTGTTTTCCTGTCAGTGCTTATTTGATTACAGACATCGTACATTTGTGGCAGGTTTCGACTAGCGAATTTTTCCTATTTTCACTGGTCGGTTCAGGCATCGTCATCATCAATCTCCTCTTTGCTCTCTGGCTTGGGAGAAAGTATTCCACCTGGCTTGTTCATTACCATTAACAAAGAATCTGAGACAGAATGGTTCTCAAATTCTTAGTTATAAAAGAGAATAGGCGGAACCGCCGAATGTCGCCCCCCACTGGCTAAGTAGCGCGTTGGTAATAGATATTTTGTGTCCTACTATATAGCTATACTTTCATGCCACTAATTCTTGTTATTATATAGAGAAAAACAAATTAATTATTCCAAGCGATTCCTGATAATTTTACTATATTACAAAGATAATACAGTAGTCGTTTTAACATCGAGATGAATTTTTCCTGTTACCTAACAGTATCCTTTTAGGTTAATTACCAATTATTTATGAAATTCTCTGTATGCCATATGTTACTGTTCTATACATAATTAATCTTTTATAACTGATACAGAACCATTTGAGCTAATTGCTCGACAACAATCTGTATAAACTTCGATAAAATCATATCCTCCATGTAAAGCAATGCTTTTGGCTTTATCGAGCCCACCAGGTAATGTCTCTCCTCGTTTATAATGCTCAATGATTTCTCCAACTAAGTCTAGGGTGTGCGCTTCATAAGGTGCTCCTAAATAACATTTTGCTACAAAACCTAGGAGAACTCCATTAATATCCACATCTGGGAATTCTGACTTAATTGTATTAATAATTTCATTTACTTCCTTTTTATTATGAACATGTCCTCCTGCATCTAGTTGATGAATAGCATCCATATATTCTTTAGACCGTGATTTTCTTAGAAGCCTATCTAAACTCAATTTATCTATCTGCGGTTGTTTTAAGTTAGAAGTCATGATATGGCTTGCTTGTGTTTGTTTTTGGGATTGGTATGGATTTAACATTGGTCTAGGCATCTATTTTTCTCCTAATTGTGTTATAAGTTATATTTTGCAATTCAAGATTCCTTTTAATGGTACTCTCAAAAAAATCTTCATTTAGAGAATTATAAAAATAGACACGAAACTGAGATTACAGTTACCGTGTCCAAATAATGAACTTATTAAACAAGTACTTTTCTTGTTTTAGGTCCACTTTGTTTATGAACAAGTCCCTCTCCACCGATTGGTTTTCCAGATGCAGGAACAGCTCTTTCTTTCCCCCAATCTCTAATAGCCTCAATTTTTTCTGGGCTAGTTTGAGAGAGTGGGACTACGTTATTGAAAGCAGTCATGATATTCTCTTCATTGAGAATAAAATTGTTATTAGCGATAGCTCGGTAAGCTAAATCTCTAACTGTCGATTCTAAATCAGCACCAGTGAAACCATCACTTATTTGAATGATATTATCAGCAAAATCTCCTTCAAATTCTAGACTTAAGTATTTTTTAAAATACAAAGCAAGTATTTCTTTGCGCTCATCTGCAGTAGGTAAATCAACAAAGAATAACTCATCAAATCTTCCTCGACGGAGAAGTTCTGATGGAAGCATAGACACATCATTAGCTGTTGCCACTACAAAAACTTGTTTTTTGCATTCTTGCATCCAGAATAAGAATTGACCAACCATACGAGTAGATACACCACCATCATTAGCGCCACCAGTAGCTCCTGATAGCCCTTTTTCTATTTCATCAATCCATAAAATACACGGAGATACATTCTCAGCGGTAGTTAGAGCATCTTTGAGTTGCTGTTCAGACTGACCTACATAACTTCCTTGAACCGTTGCAAAATCTAAACGATATAATGGAAGTTTCCAGTTAGCGGAAATTGATTTAGCTGATAAAGATTTACCGCATCCAGGGACACCTACTAGGAGTATTCCTCTAGGTGGTTGCAAGCCTTTCTCACGTAACATATCTTTCTTTTCGGGGGTTAGCAGTTCTTTCTTTTCATTAAGCCACTTCCTTAATCCTTCAAGTCCTCCGACATCCTTTACAGAATCATCTACAACTATTTTTTCTAGGCCAGAGATATCAGAGAATAGGCGATCTTTTGCAAATCTTATCTCATCTAAATCAGATTTCTTATGCACTTATTTGCAATCAAAGCAGCAATAACGTTCTCTGCCTCGATTCTAGTTACCCCATTGAGAGCTGCAGCAGCTTCTCGAATATCGGAGTTGTCCCATTCAATCTGGATATCATTTCGATAGTCGTCAATGTATTCTTGAATTATTGAGTACATTTCCTCTTCGTTAGGTAAATCAATTTTTACTGTCATACCTTGCCGTTGAAGTTGATTCCAAATAGAGGTATTAGTAAAAACTATTACAACGCCCCCAGTTTCATTGGCTAGATTGACCAGTGCTAAGACTTGTTTAGAATCGCTATTTTCATTACTAAGATCTGGAACTTCTGTCAGTACAATAGTTTGGTATTGTTTTTTTTGCATTTGGTCCGTCATGTAATCTATTGCACCATAAACAGATTTATCATCGTTAACGTTTTTACCAGAACTAAGATCATACACACCTTTGGTGAGAGTATGTACGTTGAACGGAAGTTGTAATTCTTCAGATATTTCCTTTAACATATCTAATGTTCTACTTGGCTCAATGGTATTGATAGCAATAAAAGGAATTCTTGCAAGTGAATATCTTGTAAGAAGTTCTTTGCTTTTTACTATATTGCTCATTTACTGTTCACCTTTATTTAAAAAAGAATTAATTTTATGATTTCTAATAATACTTGACATTTTCCCGCTTCGGTCCTGTTTTGCAGATTCTTCTAAAGATTTTTGCATGCTATTAGCTTGTTCTATAACGAGATTTAGGTAGTGTTGTCGCTCTTTATCCGGAATTACAGGAAGATTGATTGCTTCAGCTAAGAACGTCATTTCTTTTCTCAAAGAAAGAATTGCTTGAATAATAGCTCCCTCGTATCCTTGGGATTTTAGTAAATCATTTTGAAACTTATCTGAAGCTACATTCATACGGTAATTAACAGCGTCAATTAACTTTGTTGAGAAACGTTCTGCCACACCGTATTGCCATTCGATAGTTCCAGATTTCATCATTTTTAAAACTGTTTCATCATCATCTTTGTTTTTAAAAATAGCTAAGACATTTACCCATTCTGCATATGTTTGTGGTTTATTCATTATTTTTGCCGTTTCCTTCTGACTAGCAATTGTGGGGGCACAATATCCCATGAAGGGAGTCCCTCAGCAAACACGCTCATAGGTTCTTCAGTGATATCTTCTTCAGTATTAATGCTCTTAAATGGAGTGGTGTTATTAGATGATAGCTTACTATCGCCTTTATATTTTTCATCCATGTCAATTACCTCCTCAAATTTTAATCTTTCTATTAGATGATGCCAACTTGTTTACATATTGTTCAGGTCTTATTTGTTCGAGGAAATCAAGAACTTTAGTGCTTTCAGCATCTTTCTCTGCGAATTCAATTCTAAAGTCTACAATTTCAGCTAGAGTAGCTCTTATAATTTGTTCACCATTCACTCTTTTATTCTCGTATTGTTCTTCAATTTTCTTGCGATTCGTTTCAATGTTTTCAATATTAGATTTATGCTTAAGAACCATAACAATCCCTGCTATAATAGCTATTAAACCTAAGAAAATATTCCCAAAAATCATCATTAAACCGATTACTCCGATAGCTATACCACCATACAAAAGGAATTTATCAAATAAACTTGGGAAGTAATTTGACAAAGTTTGTTCTTTTTCAGAGTCAATCTGAGAATTGAATTTTTCAATCAACTCGTTTTCGTTTTGGCCATCTGTTGATTTATCATTAAAAGTATCCACATTAATTTCAATTTCGTAAGGAATCTTCATGCGATTTTTTGCAGTAACGTCATTATAAGCGTTTGTTACCCAATCACGAGAAAGAGCCAATGCAAATTTTTGGGTTGATATACTTGAGTGAGAAGATTCGGGTTTCATTGCTGCATCGGTAAGCAACTGGGTGAAGTCTTTATGGGTTTCAAATGCAGTCACCTCAATATCCATGTTTTGATGAGCACGGTTGTCATCTCCTCCAAAGTCAACCACAAACTGCTCGAATTTTTCTTGTTTTCGAAGAGCTAGTTCCTCGTTATCAAAATCAGTCACAAGTGTGTCTAAAATATCATCTAATTGTTCTTTGACGCTTTCTGTAGACCCTTTTTTCTCAAAAATATCAGTTAGATAGTTTAATATTTGTTCATGGAGATGAGCACCTTCTAAAATATCCTCTAGAACAGGCCAACTATTACTATATTTTCTTAGGTTAGGGTATAAATCTTCATCTAGTTCTCTTCTTTTTAAGTTAATGGCTTCGGACCATTGTTCTGTTTGCTGTTCAGTAAAACCAGGTTTTTCTTCAAGTCGACTGAGCCATTCATTCATTTGACGTGAGATGACTCCTTCGGTATCAGCTCCCAAGAGTCCACTCGCAAAAGCATCTAAGATAATTATAGAATTTCTGTCGAGATTTTCTTCATCTTGATTAGCTAGATAACGTTGAGTCCACTTAAGGCATGCGTTCTTTCTGTTAGCTCTTCTACAAATTAAGGCAAAGAAAAGGGAGGTTTTTTCATCGTTTCGTTTAATCCCTTCCTTGACTGCTTTTTCAGCTAACTCGGGTTGATTATTTATCCATGCTGCTAATGCAACCAAGCATGGAGCAAGCCAGTAGCCTGGAGTTGATATCATTAGTTCTTCTGTTGCAGTGCTGATTGTTTCTTTTTTGACAATTCCTAAATCATCAGCTTGTAAAATCCCTGTGGTAGTACGACGAACAATATCATAATGTCCGTATTTCTTCTCAATTTCCTGACGTATTTTTACCAGTCGAGTTTCAGCTTGTCCTAATCTATTAGCTTTTTGTTGGATATTCACAAATTCATGAAATTCTTGTGCTAAACTACCAATTTCATCGTACACGATTTGAAGATTTTCGTTTGCTACATCAACTCTAGCATCAATTGTTCGTAATCCTTCATGGATAGAGCGCAAGTTGTTCTCGATAGCTCGAAGATCAGCTTGATGTATTATTCTTTCAGCCATAATATCCCCCTTGTTAATGATTTCCAAATTAATTAGAAAAAATTTTGACTAATTTCCTAAATAAACTATCTTAAAATCATTTTAATTTTTTCCTTATAGAAAAAGAATATCATAATTATTTTATTAATTCAACTTACCATAAGAATGAAGCGAAAGTATTTGATTCGCGCTGACCTTATAGTTACTCGATAGATATTTTTGGTATATAGAAATCGATTATCGTATCAATGAGGCTCTGGCGCTTAGCTGGTCTGATATCGACCTAGAGAATGCAACCATTAGCATTACAAAGACACTAAACCATCTAGGACAAATCAATAGCCCAAAATCAAAAGTAAGCTATCGGGATTTAGATATAGATCAAGCAACTGTATCAATGCTTAAAGCTTACAAGGTTAGACAAATTCAAGAAGCTTGGCAACTAGGACGGTCTGAGGGGATTGTCTTTACTCCTTTTACCACAAAATACGCCTACGCTTGTTTGCTAAGAAAGAGACTACAAAGTCACTTTAAAGCTGCTGGCGTTCCTGATATTAGTTTCCATGGTTTCCGACATACTCACGCTACAATCATGCTATACGCTGGCATAGAGGCGAAAGATTTACAGTATAGGCTAGGTCACTCTAATATCTCAATGACTTTAAATACTTATGTCCACGCTACCAAAGAGGGTGCTAAAAAAGCCGTATCAATCTTTGAAGCAGCTATCAGCAATTTATAAATTATAAGGGTGCCCCATTTTGGGGCTACCCTATTACTATACCTAAAATTAGTTATGGGTAACTAAAAGGGTAGTAAAATCAAAAAAAGCACTCTAGGATAGAGGCCTAAAGTGCTTAATTTCAAGGCTTTACAGCCTATCTTATTCAATAAAATATTACAACATTTTGTTGTAGAATTCAACGACAAGTGCTTCGTTGATTTCTGGGTTGATTTCGTCGCGTTCTGGCAAGCGAGTCAATGAACCTTCCAATTTTTCAGCGTCGAATGATACGAATGCTGGGCGTCCAAGAGTAGCTTCTACTGCTTCAAGGATTGCTGGAACTTTCAATGATTTTTCACGAACTGAGATCACTTGACCTGGAGTTACGCGGTATGATGGGATATCAACGCGTTTTCCGTCAACAAGGATGTGACCGTGGTTTACGAATTGACGAGCTTGACGACGAGTAGTCGCAAGGCCAAGACGGTAAACAACGTTATCCAAACGACGTTCCAAAAGAAGCATGAAGTTGAAACCTAGGATTCCGCCTTTGATTTTTGTTGCTTGTACGAACAAGTTACGGAATTGTTTTTCACCTACACCGTAAGTGAAACGAAGTTTTTGTTTTTCAGCCAATTGCAAACCGTATTCTGACAATTTAGAACGGTTGTTTGGTCCGTGTTGTCCTGGTACGTAGTTACGACGTGCCAATTCTTTACCTGTACCTGTAAGTGAAAGGCCAAGGCGACGAGCTTGTTTCCAAGATGGTCCTGTATAACGTGACATGTGTATGTCCTCCTGATATAAATAATATTTCGGTGGAAATAGTCACTTAGAAAGCCCTGATTCGTGCAGATGCCCTTCGCCTAAACAGCCAAGGTTACTTGTCATAAGACACCTGTTGACGAGCTTCATGCTTTCCTGCTGCTATTTCACACAAAGGCTATTGTACCATGAAAGCTAGATTTGTAAAGGGATTTTACGGCTTTATTTCAAATTAAGGCTGAATGTAAACTTGCTTCCTAAGCCATACTGACTTTCTGCTGTGATTTCGCCACCAAGCTGATGGGCTAGTTCGCGTGCAATCGCAAGTCCTAATCCATGTCCACCCGTCTTCATATTGCGCGAAGTTTCCACACGATAAAGTCGTTTAAAGATCTTTTCCAAATCCTCAGGAAGGATCCCCTGACCCTCGTCTTTCACGCTGATTGTCAGCTCTTGTTCTGTTAATTGGGCAAGAACCTCGATTCTGGTTCCTGGTTCTGAATATTTAAAGGCATTGTTTAACAAATTGACCAGAATGCGAGAAAGTTTGTCAGAATGGCTCTTGATTTTCGCCGACTCAGGTGACACTTGAATGTAAACATCCCGCTCCTCTTGTTCAATCTGGAGTTGAAATTCACTCATTGACTCAATCAACAGCTGATCTAAAAAGACCTCTTCGACTTCTTCAGTAGCAGTATCTTGAGGTTGTGTATTGAGAGTCAAAACATCCAATTCCTCCACTAGCTTGTTTAGACGCTCAGTTTGCCGACCAATCGTGGTTAAGTAGTGGAGCCGCTCCTCTTCCTTAATCACTCCATCTAGAATTCCCTCCACAGTAACCTGAATGGAGGTAATGGGAGTTTTAATATCGTGAGAGAGCTGCGCAATCATCATTCTCTTTTCTTGCTCGCTCTCATCAAGTGATTGAAAGGTAGCCTGCAAATTGTGAGACATGTCATTAAAAGCCTGGCCCAGCTCTTGAAATTCTAATGGGCCTTTGGTTTCAATTTCTGTGCTGAAATCCTTGCTTGCTATATCCTGAGCTTGTTTTTTCAAATGTTTCAGAGAAGAGAACACTGGTGACAAAAGAAAGATGCTCACTGCAGCGCCAATGAAACTAGCAATCAAGGTCATTCCAACTAGAAAGTAAACTTCACTTTTCTCAATCAACATCCGTTGGACTGCCCAGAAAACGACCAAAATCGTTAGTAGAGTCGACACTAGATACCCCACTAAAATATAGTTTTTTAATTTCATTTTCTACCTCTTGGTTTTTCCATCTTATAGCCCAAACCCCAGACAGTTTTGATAGCGGGAGCATTTGAATTTGTATACTTGGTCAACTCTTGCCTCAAAGCATGGATATGAACATTGAGTGTATTGGTATCATCCACATAGTCCTCTTGCCATACCTTCTCGTAAAGTTCCGTCTTTGAAAAGACTCTCTCGGGATTGCTGGCTAATATCCATAGAAGTTCAAAGGATTTTACTGTCAATTCCAAAGGTTGCTCCCCAATGCGAACCTCATGAGTCACATGGTTGATTACCAAGTCACCAAACTCGATCTGTTCTGTCTCTCCTCCACGGCTAAGGCGACGCAAGATATTATTCACTCTTAAAACCAATTCGCGTGGGCTAAAGGGTTTGACTATAAAATCATCTGCCCCCAAACTTAATCCATAAATCTTATCCTGTTCGCTTGTCTTAGCAGTTGTAAAGAGGAAGGGTTGATCCGGAGCGATATACTGAACTTCACTGATAAAATCATACCCATCCATATTGGGCATCATGATATCTGTGATAATAAGGTCGATAGATTTTTTTCTGAAAAGCTCTAATCCCTCCTTGCCATCATGGGCGACCAAAACGTCGTAACCTGCCTGTATAAGATAGCGGTTTTGAATATCTAGAATATCTATTTCATCATCAACCAGCAAAATTGTCTTTTTCATCTGACACTCCTTCGATAAAAACAGTGTTATACTTGCTTTAGTATAACACTATTTTCTCTAATGTTTAAGTGATTTGAATCTTAATCTTCTCGTTTGGTTGTCAAACCCAAAAGTCCAACAAGCCCTGCCAAGGCTAGACCAACGATACCAAGGCCAGCTGTAGCTGTTTTAGCTTCCCCAGTATTTGGTAGCATCGCTTTATCATCTTTTTTCATCATATTAGCCATTGGGCTAGAAGCTGGTTGATCGACCTTCATATCTGACATATGGTGATTTGTACCCATCATACCCTCAGTCGTACCTGTAGAGCCTGTTTCAGAAGGCTCCGTATTCATCTGACCTTGTTGAGATGGTATTGTCGCCATTTCTTTTCCACGAAGCTGAATCGTTACTTGACGAGTAGCAATCAGATTGGTCAAATCAGGTTTGCCGTCTTTTGCACCGTACACCTTGACAGTAGCTTGGTAAGTGTGAGTGCCATTGGCACGAAGTTGGTCTAGAAGGGCTTGTCCTTCTTTGCCTGTCGTGTTGCCATTCAAATCCACTTCGTAGAAATATTGGCCTTTAGCCAAGCCTTCAAGTGGCAATAGAGCAGGATTTTTAGCTGTTCCATTGTCTGACCATGGGGCTTTGTCTGAGGCTTTTAACAAGAGGCGAGTCAACATACCATCTCCACCAAAAGCTTCGTATGGAATAACTTGGTTGACACCGGCCAAGAAAGGTCCAGGAACCTTAGCCTTATCAAGGTAGCTAGCTGGAACATCAATCATGTCTTTGATATTGTTAACAACAGACTCTTTAACCTGACTTGGTGTGGTTAAACCATTCAAATTAACAGTCAAATCTTTAGTTGCTACCAGATTAGTTAAGTCAGGCTTGCCGTCTTTTGCACCGTACACCTTGATAGTAGCTTTATAGCTTTGTGTACCATTTTGTTTTAAGAGGTCAAGCAACTCTTTATCTGATTTTCCTTGGGTCCCTGCCAAGTCTACTTCGTAGAAGTAAAGACCTTTGCCCAATTTCTCTACTGGTGGGAGAGCGGGATTTTTAGCTGAACCATTGTCTGACCATGGAGCCTTATCAGAGGCTTTCAAGATAAGACGAGTTAACATGCCGTCTCCAGCGAAGAATTCGTATGGAATGACTTGGTTGACACCAGCTGTAAATGGTCCTGGGAAGTTAGCCTTGTCCAAGTAAGTGGCTGGGACATCTACTGTGTCTTTGGTGTTGTCAGCCACACCTTTTTGCACTTCAGCTGGGGTGGTCAAACCATTCAAATTAACAGTCAAATCCTTAGTCGCTACCAGATTAGTTAAGTCAGGCTTGCCGCCTTTCGCACCGTACACCTTGATAGTAGCTTTATAGCTTTGCGTGCCGTTTTGTTTTAAGAGGTCAAGAAGCTCTTTATCTGATTTTCCTTGAGTACCAGCCAAGTCCACTTCGTAGAAGTAAAGGCCTTTGCCCAATTTCTCTACCGGTGGGAGAGCGGGATTTTTAGCTGAACCATTGTCTGACCATGGAGCCTTATCAGAGGCTTTCAAGATAAGACGAGTTAACATGCCGTCTCCAGCGAAGAATTCGTATGGAATGACTTGGTTGACACCAGCTGTAAATGGTCCTGGGAAGTTAGCCTTGTCCAAGTAAGTGGCTGGGACATCTACTGTGTCTTTGGTGTTGTCAGCCACACCTTTTTGGACTTCAGCTGGAGTGGTCGCTGGTTGCGCTTCACTGGCTTCACGGTCTTGTCCAGAAACTGTAGGCGCAGGACTTTCCACAGGTTTAACTGCATCTTCTATTTGTTTCTTAGAGTCAGGTTGTGCTTGCACTTCTTCTTTTGGCGCTACTGTCGGCTCTTTAGCAGTTGCGTCCGCTTTTTCTGAAGAGCTTGTCGTATCCACACTTGCTTTAGGTGCTGAGTCTGCTTGTTCTGAAGGAAGAGCTACATCGACTGCTTTTTTGAGAACCTCTGCTGCTGGTAAGTCGCTTTTTTCACTCACCGAAGCAGCGTCTGGCACGACTTGGGCAGGTGTCGGATTGACGACATCAGCACGTGCAGAACTTGGTTGACCAACTAGGACAAAGAAGCCACTAGCCACAACAACTGAAGCAACACCGACACTGAGACGGCGAATTGACCAACGAGTATATCTCTGATTTGGATTGAATTTCATAGGATTCTCCTTAGAGTTTTCTTTTTTTGATGACTCTAGTATAATCTCCTAAAATTAAAAAGGATTAAGAAAAAGTTAAAATTTTTCTTAAATCCCTCTTATAAAATACTTATATTGATTCGTTAATTATTTGGAAAGAGAGTACCCTTCCTCTCCTACTCACTCAGTTCAGCTAGGGTGTCCAGATGTTGGTTATTAATGACGGCCATGATATAGGCATCTGCCTGCAAGAGGTCATTGGGTCCGAATTGAACGTCCAGAGGAGCATTTTCGTAGGAACGAAAGCCAAGTACGTTGAGGTTGTATCGCCCACGCAAATCCAACTGACTAAGGCTTTTACCTACCCATGATTGGGGGATTTTCATCTCGACAATCGATACATTCTTGTCCAGCTGAAAGACGTCTACGCTGTTATGAAAGAGGATGGTCTGTGCCAATGAGCGCCCCATTTCAAACTCTGGTGAGATGACTGCGTCTGCGCCAATTTTTTCTAGAACCTTTTTAGCTGTATGACTTTTGACCTTGGCAATAACAGTCGGCACTCCTAGACTCTTGCAGTGCATAACCGCGAGAACACTGGACTCCAGATTTTCCCCCGTTGCGACAACTACGGTATCACAGGTGTCAATCCCCGCTGATAGAAGGAGTTCTTCATCCGTGATATCTCCAACTACCCCACGCGCCAGCACAGGTTCAAATTGATTAATGCGTTCCTCGTGGTCATCAATAGCAATGATATTCATGTCATGCTTGGCTAGAGCAGCCAAAACACTGCTCCCAAAAATTCCCAAGCCTAAAATTCCAATTGTCCGATCTGACATCGTTCTTCCTTTCTTATCCGATAGTGATATCTGCTTTCATATAGTGAATCGTATCTTTCTTGTCTGGCTGGTATTCTGCTACACTGACCAGTAGTGTCAAGGGACCAATACGGCCGATAAACATCAACAACATAACGATACTGAGGGCTATCTTGCCTAGCTCTGGTGTTAAATTTGCCGTCACCCCAACTGTCGCAAGGGCTGAAATGGTCTCAAACATGAGGTAGATAAAGCGCGGATTTCCCTCTGCTGTTATTCCTAGCAGGATCAAGCCCAGCAAGAATGTTAGCAAGAAGATAATAAAGACACTGAAAGATTTTTGCACAGTTCGGGGTTCAATGGTCCTCCGAGCCACATTGGCATGAGGCAAGCCCAATAGTTCGCTACGAGCAAAGACCAACAAGACAAAGAAGGTCGTAATCTTGAGCCCCCCTGCTGTCCCTCCAGGCGCCCCTCCTAGAAACATCTGTAGGATATAGATGAACAAGGTCACCGGTCGAGCCTGGGTATAGTCAATGGAAGCAAAGCCTGCCGTTCTCATGCTGACGGTCTGGAAGAAACTAACCAGTAGTTTCTCTGGAGCGCTGAGATTTCCAATCGTTCCAGGATTGTTCCACTCAATGAACAAAGTCGATACGGTTCCAAAGAGCAGAATTCCCGCCGTTAAAAAGAGAACCAACTTGGTATGGAAACGCAGACGGCGTTTTTTCTTTTTCCCAATCTGGGTCGCTAGGTCAAACCAGACCATAAATCCTAGACCACCCGTGATAATCAATCCTGCAATCACTAGATTGATCAAGGGGTCCGTTTGAAAAGCTACCAAACTCGTACTTCCAAAATTATCAAATCCAGCATTACAGAAAGCTGAAACAGCCAAAAAGATAGAAGTTAACACCCCTCGTCCCCAGCCAAATTCAGGAATAAAGCGAAAACTCAGGAGAAAGGCACCGATCCCTTCCACTAAAAAAGTCGTCAGAAAGATCGAGCGGATGAAATCCTTTAGAGACTGGGTTTCTCCATAACTGAAACTTTCTTGAATGGTCTCCCGGCCACGAAGACTGAGCTTTTGCTTGCCTTGGATATAAAAGATTCCGATAAAGGTCATAAGCCCCAAACCACCAATCTGGATCAAGAGCATACAGATTAACTGGCCCCAGATATTATAAGTAGAAGCCACTGGCAGGGTGAAGAGCCCTGTCACACATACCATGGACACCGTTGTAAAGAGATGATCAAAGTAGGTCGCTTGTGACGTTGCTGCTTGCACAAAGGGAAGGCTTAAAAGGAGCGAGCCCAAGAAGATAACCAGGGCAAAACTTAAAAAGATGCGACGGGCTGGCGATAAACGAGACAGCGTCGTCTTGATTTTTTCCAAAAAAGATTTGAATAACATAGCTACATTCTACCATAAAAACAGTCAGAACACTCACATGTGGTGCACAATGGCAAGACAGAGTTCGAGTGCCTTATCAAAAGCTTCTGAGCCCCAGTCACGACTGTCGTAGTTGTCTAGATCCGCCAAGGAATCTGCGGTAAAGAGCAACTCTCCCCAGACAACTCCACGTAGCTGAGCTACTGCCGCAAGAGCCGAGCACTCCATCTCCACAACAGCACAGCCTTCTTCCTTACGATAGGCAACCTTTTCAGCCGTCTCTCGATAAACCATCTGTCGTCCATGTCATGACCTCCTCGTAAGGAATGCCTCTTTGCTCCAAGACTTGCTCAATGGCAGAGATAGCCTCAATCTGCATCTCCATATAACGAGAAGGTGCTGCATAATGGTAGCTAGTTCCCTCATCTCGCAAAGCGCGAACAGGGACGAGAAAGGCATTCTCCTCTATATCGGCTAGAACTCCACAGGTTCCAGTGGAAATAATTTGCTCCACACCATAGCCAATCAACCAATCCATAAACTGGGCCGCTGGGGCAGAGCCTACGGGCGCCTGGGCTAGACAAATCTCCTCACCCTTGTAGTTGAGGACGTAGACTGGATAAGTCTTGGTGGCCGAAACGAACTCACCAACACAATCCGCCCCTACTTCCTGAGCATAACGGTCGATTTCCTCCTCCAAAAATGCATAGATGCACTTCTTTGGCAACTTTAAATCTAGTCCCTCATGTGTTGGCATAAGGACCGCCTGGGGATTGTCATCAAACTCTAAAATGGGAATTGCATGTTTCTGAATCATAACCCACCTCCTCTAATTTTGTACTATTGTATCAAAAGCTGACGGAGTGTCAAGGAGTTACCTTTACATTTCCTCTAGTAACAATACAAAACTCTCCCTTCTCTTTCGAGAAAGGAGATGTTTTGTTTATCCTTGTCCGCCAGGGGCTGGACCGCCATTTGGTCCACCGCCACCAGGCATAGAGTTGACAATTTCCGTTTGTTTTTCGCCGTTGAGATAGATATCCCCGCCTGTGTAGGTCGCTGTTCCATCAAAGTCAAAACCTGTTTGACCAGTCATTTTAATGGTTCCGCCTGTGACCGTCACGTTCCCGTTTGAGTCGATTGGGTCTGTGTCTCCTTGGCCTACTTCTACTGTCAGGTTCCCACCGTTCATGGTGAAGAAGATTTCACTCTGTTGGGCGTTTATTAGCTGCATTGACTCCATCATCTGTCGAATAGATGCTAATGTTCCCACCGTTGATAGTGATGGACTTACCTTCAAGTCCTTCTGTCGAATTCTTGACGGTGTAGGTACCACTATCGATAACCAAATCACCTGATGCGTGGATGCCATCATCTCCTGCTGTGACGGTGATGTTGTTGTTGGATAGGTACATGGTTCCGACTGAAGTATCCTCATCATTATCAACTTTGACACCATCTTCTTTGGCGTCGATAGTCATGGTCGTACCAGTGATGTTAAGTTCATCATTGACATTAAAGGCATCGCCAACTGCTGTGATGTTATAGGTTCCACCCGTGATGTGGAGAGTGTCATTAGCCTTGATACCGTTGTTCTTCTTGCCATCTACATTGAGAGTTCCTTTCCCGTTGATGATCAAATCCACCTTAGAAAAGAGAGCTGCGTCTGCTTTTTCGTCGCTGTTAGATCTTGAGTCAGAGAGACTGTTGGTGGTTCCCTCTGCTAGAGTTAAGTAGACATGGCCAGCTGATGTCGCAGATATCGCTGCATTGGTATTGGTCATGGTCGCACCTTTTAGGACTAGATGAACATCTGCCGACTTATCTGCCTCGACCTTGATCTGCACTCCGTCAGACTGACCTGAAATCACATAGGTCCCAGATTTTGTGATGGTCACTGTTGATTCAGAGACTGTCACCCCATCTCCAGAGACGTTTGCAGATGAGCCAGATAACTCAATCTTAGAGGCTGTGTTTCGTCATAAGAAGTATCATTGTCCTTCTCTGTAAAATAGGATGATTGGTTTGTCTTTGTTGCAGTTGTTGTTGCACTATTTGTCGTTGCATTGGTATTGGATGTAGTTGTTGACTGGGCACATGCTGCCATCAGCACCATTGCCGTTAAACTCGTTACGAGTAGGATCCATTTTTTTGATTTCATACCTTTTTCCTCTCCTTCGTATGATATAGCTAGACAGTCTACAGAAGATTCCTGAAACAAAACTAAAACTTTTCTGAAAGTTTCCTTAAATTCAGTTTCGCTCAGTATTCTTTTGAAAGGGCTACTAGAAACAATTTGAGAGTACTAAAATGCATTTAATAGTTTTTAAAAGCAACATCCCCAAGTGTGATGTCACTCTAACCCAAAAAGCCAAAAAAGAAAAATCTATAAGACTAAGATAAAGATTATAAAAAGAACAGCCCAAGCTGTTCTTTTTAGTTTTCTTTTACAGGGACTTCCTTGATAACACGCGCAGGATTCCCAGCTAGGACAACATTGTCTCCAAAGGACTTGGTAATCACGGCACCTGCTCCTGCAACTACGTTATTTCCCAATGTCACTCCAGGAAGGACAATGACGCCACCTCCAGCCCAGAAATTGTCTCCAATGGTGATGGGCTTGCCATATTCGACCCCTGAATTGCGTTCATCCGGATTCAGTGGATGAAGTGGGGTTAAAAAACTGACAGTTGGGGCCAAGCATAGCGTTGTTCCCGATGCGAATCTGACAAACATCCAGCATGGTCAAGTTCCAATTAGAATAAAAATTTTCCCCTAGATGGATATTGACTCCATAATCGACCACCAAGCGTGGATTGACGTAGAGATTTTGTCCAGTTGAGCCAAACCAAGTCTTGATAATATCTGCTCCCTTCAAGGGATCTTCTTCCTTGTTAAAGGTAGCCTGTTTTTGGCGAGAAGCCTGCGCCAAGGTCCGTAATTCAGGATCCGACGGACGGTAAGGCTCCCCTGCTATCATTTTCTGGTATTCGCTAGCCATCTTATCACCTCACACTTACTTTGGACCCATCATATCAAAAAGCCTTTGAAAGGTCAAGAATAGCCTGCTTTCTAGACTCTCGAAACTAATTCCCTCCCAAGTTAAAACAACTTGCTTGACAAAAGCTTGACTTCATGGTTTAATATACCCCATAAGGGTATATTTGGAGGTGCCTATGTTTCACCTATTATTTACAAAAATTGACAGTATTTCTACCAGCGAGTTAGAAGCTAAACTCAGAGAACCGATTCAGCTACTAGATGTTCGGACGCCTATGGAATTCCGGAGAGGTCATATCAAAAATGCCAAAAATGTTCCTTTAACGGAAATCGGTTCTTACACACCAGCGACAAAAGAAACACTTTATGTCATTTGTCACTCTGGTGTACGAAGCAAACTAGCTGCGAAAATGCTTAAGAAAAAAGGCTACGATGTCATCAATGTTCGAGGCGGTATGAGCGCTTGGACAGGCAAGGTCATCTAGAAGCATAAAATAATTGGCTACGCAGCCTTGAACCTTATCGAAGGTCTCAGCGACAATATTCAATGGTACCAGCTCGAAGACGAACTAGCTAAGGGCAAGAAGTTCCTAGATGTACGGACAAGTGGCGAATTCCAAAGTGGCCGACTCAAAGTCGACACCATCCACATTCCCCTAAACGAACTACGGGAACGCTTGGATGAACTAGACAAGAACCAAGCCTACATCCTTAGCTGCCACAGTGTTTTGCGCAGCTATATCACAGAGCGTATCCTCTAGCGGTAGGATTTACCGTCCAAAACCTTGATGGCGCTTATTCACAATATAAAATGGCTAATCCAGAAGGAGTCAAATATGGAAACTAGTATCAGCATGGCTGACTTTTATGAAAAATACCTAAATGAAAATCTAAATCTTATCGATGTACGTGAAGTGCATGAATTCCAAGCAGGACATGCACCAGGAGCCAAAAATCTTCCGTTAAGTACCTTGGAGCAAGGTTACAAAGAACTCAAACCTGACCAGAAATACCATGTCATCTGTCAAGGTGGAGTACGCTCCGCATCTGCTTGTGAATTTCTAAGCGCCCAAAGCCTCACCGTTATCAATGTAGAAGGTGGTATGAATGCTTGGCCCGGTCAAGTAGAATAAGCAAAAAACCGATTAAGAAACTTAATCGGTTTTTTCATTTCTGCAACCCGCTGATATAGGGCTCGTAGCCCGTCGCTTTTAAAAAAGAAGCACATTGATGGTATCTAAAAAGAGGTTTTCTCATTGGTATTGGGGGAACTCATCCGTTTGTCTGACATGATTTTTTTGTCGGAATAAACTTAAATACCTTTGTCTGCATTGTTTATCAATAGCAAATTAGTTTACTTCCGTTTAATCAGGTATCGGATGGCCTTTTCTAGGCGTTCCTTTTGAGCCTCGGGGTCGTCTAGTGGTTGGTTGATACAGTCAGTGAGATTTTCAGTAATGATCATCTCAATCACGCGCTCAACGCTAGATTTCACTGCTGTCAACTGCGTAACAATATCTGCGCAGTCACGATCTTCTTCAATCATCTTTTGAATCCCACGCAACTGACCCTCTGAACGTTTCAGGCGTGTGATATACTTTGAGTTTGTCATTGATTTATCCTTGGTCACTTTTTCTTCATTATATCTCGAATAAGGGGCTTTGTCAAAATTCACTTCCTGTCTGTATTTGTAGGAGGCAACCTCTCCTCTGTATCAGATAGAAAAGATTGATAAGCATGGAAATGGAAAGAAACTCTGTCCTCCTTGAAGCTCGATGGGAAGTCACGTTTCCTTTCAACCAACTGACCTTTATGCGTATATCTTGGACAAATTGGACAAAAAGGCTAGGATCACTATCCCATAGACTATAACTAGAGCCAGCCCAAATCCGATACCAAACCACTTGTAAAACTTGTCCATTCCGCTGTAACGTTCGACATAGGCCCTGGTCGGCTTGTCTGGATCATACCAGACTGTCAGCTCCGAATGAAGGGGGAAATGGGTCTGCATCAAGCGTTTGAAAGAAACAAAGGAGTTGCTGTAGCGAGTGATCGAAGGTGCCAGCATATCTTCTCTTGTATAGTCCTTTAAAAATTTAGTAGTCCCCCACGGAATTGTGACCGTTTTGAACATAAGATACTGCAAGGTTTTCTTATAAGAAATCCCATCCACCGTGTATTCGACGATAGGTGGATACCCCTCACGAAAACGGCTATAGCCGATAACCGTTCCAGGAACAGATGACTTGGCAAGGCGGACCAACTTCTGATCCCGAAGATAGAGGAAAAGAAAGGTCCCACACACAAATACAAAAGATAGGAAGATGACGATTGTCCCAACTATCAAACCAATTACTTCTTTATTCATATGAACTCCTCCTGTTATTTTATACAGTAAAATCTCAAAGCTAACTCATCCAGAAAGGACATCGATGTCCTCGAGTCTATTCCTCGGATTTTTCTTTTGACTGTTTTTTTCTCTCAAATCTTTCACAGATTTTTGATATGATATCTCTCACCTGTTCGTCAGTAAGTCCTGGAATCTGGTAATAAGGATTATTGGATTCGCTTTTTTTGACGGCTTTGTTTCTGAACTTTCGGTTTTAGAACTTTGTTCAGTCGAAGACGAGGATTTCGGCTCTGAGGAACTGGATTCTTTGGTCTTAGAGGAACTCGACGACTCAGAAGACTTGGACGTTTCAGGCGTTTTAGAATCAAGCTTAGGTGGCTTGTTTACTTGGTCGTTCGGCTGTTTCACAGGTTTATAGAATAGTCCAAAAGACAACAGCAAGGCTATCAAGATCCCAATACCAGCCAAGGTTCTTTTATTGGCTTCAGCCGAGGGAACCTTTACTCTCTTTGTACTGAGTATTTTCCATTCTGGATGCTCTTTTTCTATAGCTTTTTTCTGTCTCCTAAGAGGACCAAGTAGAAAATGATTAAAAGGCACAATCGTTACCATAGCCACCGTTATAAGCGGGACATAATTGGAATGACTTGATACCAGTAGAACATCGAGTATAGCGAGAAGAATGAAGAGGAAACGCCCCACAAACTTACGAACTTGATGCTCTTTTTTGATCTGCAAATATCTCTCTTGTGACATTATCATCCTCTCTTTTCTATTTCTTCCTTAAATATCACTTTCCCCTGTTCATACTTTCGCACAGCTAAAAGCCAGCGTATTGGATTGTTTTGGAATAAGAAAAGGTACAACAAGGCAGGAAAGAGACCTGCTAAAGGCGAGAAAAAGATTTGTATATCAAATGCCTCTTGCTTATTGAATGAGTCAATAGTGCCCGGAATTGCAGCAGCAAATATTACTATAGTAGTCATAAAAACTAGTAGCATAACAATCATAAAAGCCAACATTTTCCCAAACGTCGCTTTTTTATCGCTGAAATTGTCCCAGAACAGATTTGAATCAACAGCTTTCGCGAACTGTTGAGAACTTACCCCTTGAACCTGTTTCACCTCTTTATACAAGGCCTCTTCCATCATCCATATAAAGCCAAAGCAGACAAAGAACTGGGCAGCGATATACGGCGGAACCATCCAGCTGCTATATCGAAAACCTGAAAATGCAGGTATAGCTACTAATCCTCCAATAATACCCAAAAAAACAAAAGCAAACATCAAAGGAATGATAGCCCTATTGGTCTTCCTAGCCCCTTCTGTATTTAACAAGGCACTCTTATCTGCTACGAGAGCCTCTTTTGTTCGCGTGTTATAGTAAACGGCCTTATCACCGCTCTGTCCAATAAAAATTATTTTTCTCATATAAAATCACCACAGTTCCCACTAATCACTATAATCAGAAACTTCAATTTTATCATAGGTTGTTGATAAAACATCACCATCACCAACCACTGGTAATGGTAATAGCGTTTCTCTCGTGTTTCTAGTTCTTCTCTTCCCTAAATAATACTTTCCCCTGCTTGTATTTTCGTACGGCTAACAGCCAGCGGATAGGGTTGTTTTGGAACAAGAGCAGTACGACACTAATTGGGACGATCGTTGCTCCGATTGGCACCATGAACATCGACGGCTCAAACCATTCATGTTCATAGTAGGGAAGGAAGGTCCCAGGTATGGCAAAGAACACAACAATAACAAAAACAAATAGAAGAACGAGGATAACAAATAGATACAAGATGATTTTATCGACTGTTGGTTCCTTATCCGGAGATTTTTTCCAAAATTTACTACTTTCAACTGCTTCTTTAAACTGCTCTTCACTTGCTGGGACAAGCGACTTAGCCCCACTGTAGAACAGTTTTTCAAATCCATAAACACTTCCGATAAAAACGAAAAGGATAGCGGCTAGATGGATAGGTGCCATCCACTCACTCAATCTAAAGGGCGCTAGCAAGGAACGAAGCCAAATACCGATAATAGCAACTAGCAAGAAAATAAAGAAGACAACCCAAGGCCACTTGGATTTCTTTGAACTGATGGCACCGTCGGTTTCTGACGAGGCGCTAGATTCTGTCGCTAAAGCCTCTCTCGTCTTTGTGTTATAGTAGACGGATTGCTGGCATCCTTGGCCTATATAAATGATTTTTCTCATCTTACATTTCTCCCTCTTTCCCTCGGCTACCGTCCTGTAATGTCTCCATCAGCTCCTTGAACAGTCGTTTGCGCGTTTTCATCCGAAAATCATAAACTATATATGTAAGAATACCAATCCCTAACATGTACATAAGTAAAAATTGAAAATCAGAAACAGCCAGATAACGATAGGCTGAAAAAATCGTTATTAAAACAAAAATGTAGCCAACTACTGTCAACGCCCTTGATTTTCTCCTAAGTGTTTTGATATTGGCTTTTGTGAGCCGGACTTTTCTAAATCTATCTGTCTTCATGTTGCGTCGGGTAGATTTGGCAAGGAGAATGGTCCCGAAAACCAAAAACAGAGACATCAGGATAAAGAAGATTAGATTAAGAGGGGAGGAGACATCTCCAAAGGTTTGGTTGAGCAACTTTGACAACCGTTGCAAGGAATAGATTGCAATAGGGGCTGCAATGGCTGAATAATTCATGCCTTGTTTTACACCGTAGAATACTTGATTCTTCAGATCATAATAGATAAAATAGTCCTCCAGAGGCCCCATACTGATTAATTTTTTTACACTTGTGTCCATCTTATTACCCGTCTCCTAAACTCAATGCGGATATTCAACCAGAATCCTACTTTTTCTTAAAAGCATCGTGACGACGATTGCGAGTAGTCTAGCTTTTTCGGCATTTGCCTTCCTAGAGAAAGAAAAGTTTATTAGTATTATAGCATGAACCCCCAGAAAAGGGGAAATATCCCCGGCAGATACCTTTGCTAGATCCAAGAAAGGTTTCGTCATTTCATAAAAAAGCGAACAAATCCGCGTTCTAAAAACAGAATACGAGCTTATCCACCTTTTCCTATGTCTCTAAAATAAATAATGTGTTTTCCTCGTCTCATTGTGCCAAGCGAATGCGGGTCACAATCCCATCTGGGTCTACAAGATCCAACTCACTCGAATTTAGCCACTTGATTGGTGCTTCTAGCTCTTGTCCTTGCTTAACGATGTCCAAGAGTTCTTCCTTGCTTTCGACCTCAAGAACATAATAGGCCAAGCCTGGCAAACCTTGCTCACGCGGAGCCAGCCCTTTTCCAGCCCATTCGTTGACAGCCAGGTGGTGATGGTACTGACCAGCCGCTATCCAACTAGCACTAGGAATGCTAAATTTATCTTCTAGTCCTAACACCTTTTGATAAAACTGGCTCGCCTCACGACTATCCTTCACCGATAGATGGATATGCCCCATTCTCGTCCCTTCAGCTAGGATAAAGGGATCCACCTTTTCCCCTAATTCATAGATGTCCTGTGCCGCAAGGGCTTCGGTCACACCGATAATGCGGCCGTCTTCTCGAATATCCCATGACGAAACTGGCTTATCACGGTAGAGTTCAATGCCATTTCCTTCCAAATCCTCTAGATAAATAGCCTCACTGTATCCATGATCTGCACCCCCGACCAGAGGAATGCGTAAATCACTTAGGTGTTTTAAGACATCTGCCAAGGCTTTTCGTGTTGGCAACAAAATCGCCAGATGGTAGAGCCCATAATGATCCCTTACTTCCCCCGCCTTTTCTGCCTGAATCAAATGAACCAAGGCTTTTCGACCAAGTCCCAAAATCACTTCTGTCTCCGTTTGGGATAAAATCTCCAAGCCAATAATCTGGTGATAAAAAGCCATTTGACTCGTCAAATCCTTGACATTTAAAACCGCCTCTGCTAGGTAAATGTGGCTTTGGTATGCATAAGTCATAGGGTGTCTCCTTTTGTTTGTTGTAACTTTGTTAATTACACCAATTATACACTATTGAAATAAAATGTCAACGAAGACAACTCAAAAGAGCTGGAAACCAGCTCTTCTTTTTATTTTACAACAAGCTCGTAGCGAGTTTTGCTGGTGAAGGTTTGTCCTGCTTTGAGAATGACTTGGTCTTTAAAGTCACTGTGAATAGCATCTGGTAAAGCTTGCGCTTCAAGGGCAATCCCATTATGTTGCACCATTGGCTGACCAGCTATGATGACACTCTTATCTACAAAGTTTGCTGAGTAGACCACAAAGCAAGGGGCCTCTGTCTTGAAAAGCAGGAAACGACCTGAGTTTTGGTCATAAAGGAAACCAGCATTGTCATGACCTGCAGGAAGAGCAAATGGGTGATCCAAACCAGATACCAACTGGATTTGCTCATCGTCCTCTGCAAAGATATCCTTCAACAAACTACCATTGTAGATGTGTTTCACCACATCGCGATCAGCATCTGAAGTTTTTGCTGGCACACCGTCGGGAGCAATTGGGTAAATGCCCTCCGTATTTAGCTGGAAGACATGGCGGTCAACTGTCTGCGTGAAATCACCAGACAAGTTGAAGTAGCTGTGATTAGTTGGATTGACAAGCGTATCCTGATCTGTCGTCACCTTATAGCTGACTTCGTAGGCACCAGTTTCATCCAAGTGATAGCTGATCCAGATCTTGAGATTACCAGGAAATCCTCCTGTCCCGTCTGTACGCTCGGTGTAGAGGGTCAAGCCATGGTCGCTCACCTCGACCAATTCAAACAAGCTCGCATCCCAACCTGTTGAACCACTGTGGTTACAGTTGCTAGCATTATTGACTTCAAGGTCATAGGTCTTACCATTGAGTTCAAATGTTGCACCTGCGATACGGCCCGCTACAGGACCTACACTTGCTCCATGCTTGGGACTATTGCCTACATAGCTAGCAAAATCATCAAAGCCCAAGATCACATTGGCAAAGTTTCCAGCCTTGTCGGGTGTGACATAGCGCAAGATGGTCGCACCATAGGTCATTATTTCTAGTTGGTAGCCACTGTCAGTCTCAAAGCGATAGGCCAAGACATCCTTGCCCTCATGATTTCCAAATACACGCTCTGTGTATGCTTTCATTCTTCTCTCCTTTGATCCATTTCTCTTAAGTAAACAAACCATAGAGAGTGTATGCACCATCTATGGTTGTAGTTTTTATTTTCAGAATCCTTTGTCAGAAAACCTTAAGTAGCTTCTTAACAAAAAGGGATTCTTCTATACTTGTTTTATGCTTCCACACGTTCTTTCCATGAAGTCGCTGTGGTTTGAAGAACTTTGTTGAGTTCGTCAATGTTCTCAAATCCAGTTGTACGCAACCACTCACGAGCTGCTGCTTCACCGTCTTTGATGTAGGCTTCAACTGATCCAGCCCATGTAGCACGGCCACAAAGAACTCCGTTGAAGTTTGCGCCTGATTCATGAGCAAATACAAGAGTATCTTGGAAAAGTTTAGCTGATACACCCGCACTCAAGTAGATGTATGGCAAATTAGTTGCTTCGTCTTGTGCTTTGAAGAAGGCTGCTGCTTCTTCACGTGTATGCACAATTTCACCATCGCCAAAGCCTTCAACGTATTTAACATTGACTGGAACTTCCACTTTCAAGACATCAATGTTAAAGCGTGGGTCTGAGAAGACCTTCATGGCACCGATAACCTTGTGTGGTTTCACTTTTGCGTATTCTGCAGAACCTGCGTCAGCGATTTTTTCATCGTAAGCCAAGATTTCAAGGAAGAAAGGAATGTCTTCTGCCACACACTCAGAGCCGATACGTTCGATGTAGGCTTGTTTTTGTTGGTTGAGTTCGTCAGAACTGTCTACATCATAGTAAAGCAAGAATTTGACTGCATCCGCGCCTTGTTCCTTGATGCGTTTTGCAGACCAAACATCCAAGCAGTCAGGCAAGCGTTTGGTGCTTGTTGTGTCGTAGCCAGTTTTCTCATAAGCAAGGAGAAGACCAGCATTGGCATCAAGCGCTTTTGTAGCTGGAAGACCATACTCAGGGTCAAGAAGCATAGATGATGCGTATTTTGTCAATTCATCTGCAACCAAGACTTTGAGTTCTTCCATTTGAGCAACAGTCGGCTCTTCTGTTTGGTATTGAGCCATGAGGCGTTTCAAAGCACCACGTTGGTCAAAGGCAAGAGCGGAGATAATGCCGTTCTCGTCAGAGAGTTTTTGCAAGCAAGCTACTTTATTAGGACTTAATTGTAATTTACTCATAGATACTTCCTTACTTTTGATAGTCATGAATGATAACACCTTGTACCACACGGTTTACAGTGCCAGTAGGAGATGGTGTATCTGGTTTATTTTCTACCTTGAGTGAAGTCAATAGGGCAAAGAGTTGGGCATAAACGATGTAAGGGAAGACACGGTAAATATCGTTCAAGACACCGCCACAACCAAGGGCTACTTCTTTAACATTTTCAAGACCAAAGGCTTGATCACTCAAGAGCACAACACAACGAGCAATGTGATCACCAGCCACTTCACGAACCAAGTCCAAGTCGTACTTGCGAGTGTAGTCTGTCGTTGTACCAAATACCAAAACAACTGTATCTTCGTTGATCAGTGATTTTGGACCGTGACGGAAGCCAACTGGACTTTCATACATAGTCGCCACTTGACCAGCTGTTAATTCCAAAATCTTGAGCTGAGCTTCATGAGCAAGTCCAAAGAAAGGACCAGCACCTAGGTAGATAACACGGTTAAAGTCGAGGTCAACCAGCTCTTTGACATCTGCTGCATTATCTAGAACTTTACGGGCAAGACTAGAAACAACTTCAAAACGTTCAGCTTTCACAGCAAATTCTGTAGGATCAAAAACCAAGAGTGCTGTCAACATCATAGATGTAAAGCTAGAAGTCATAGCAAATCCAGCGTCATTAGAAGCAGCCGGTTGCAAGAGCAAGAGATTGCGGTCATCGCCATGAGCTTGAAGAGCCAATTTCCCTTCTGCAGCACAAGTAATAGTCACTTGATAGAGGTCGTCCACCAAGGCTTTAGCCAAATCAACAGTTGCCACACTTTCAGGTGAATTCCCACTACGAGCAAAGGAAACAAGGACAGTCGCCACATCTTTTTCAAATAAGTTTCTGGATTGGCAACGATATCTGTTGTCGCAATGGCATTGAAATTCCATTTGCGTTCGTCATAGACTTCCTTAAAGTAAGGCACCAAGGTATCTCCCACATAAGCAGAAGTCCCAGCGCCTGTCAAGATGACCTTGATATAGTCATGTTTATCAGCGATCCCTTGCAAAAAGGCTGCAATTTCTTCTCGTTTCGCTTGATAGGCTTCAAAAGCCTCTTTCCATACATCAGGCTGTTGGTAGATCTCACGAGTCGTGATTTCTGCACCCAATTCAAGTAATTCTTCTTTTGTGTAATTTAGCATAGAGTTCCTCTAATCTATTATTGTTTCATTCTTATTGAAAATATGGGAATGGGAGTGACTCCCATTCCCATGTATATTCTATATAAGATGCTCTAAGTTACATCTTATACTCAATGAAAATCAAAGAGCAAACTAGGAAGCTAGCCGCAGGCTGTACTTGAGTACGGCAAGGCGACGCTGACGTAGTTTGAATTTGATTTTCGAAGAGTATTATTCATCTTCGTCATCATCGAAGCCTGCTAACAAATCATTGACTTTCACAATGCTTTCTGCAGCACGGCTCTTGTAGTCCGCATCTGCACCTGTAAGGCTGGCATTGATAAATTCAATCACCATTGGAAGATTCATCCCTGCGTAGAGTTCAATGTCGCGACCTTCCATAATCAAACGGCTTACCACGTTACATGGTGTTCCACCGAGAAGGTCCGCAAAGACTAGGAAATCATCCAATCCTTCGATAGCAGCTTCAAATTTTGCAGTAAATTCTTCTGGGCCATCTTCTGGAAGAAGAGCCACTGCATGAATGTTGTCCTGTGGACCCATGATCATTTCAGTGCTACCTTTAAGTTCTTCACAGAAACGACCATGACTCACCAAAATTAATGATTTACTCATAAATTATGCGCCCATTCCAAGCAAGAATTTACCGATGAATGAAAGACCTACTGCAAGAACGATAATGATACCGATCGCTTTAGTAGAGTTCATACCTTTCTTACCAAGCAACCAGAAGATAAAGGCAGTAAAGATTGCTGGAAGCAAACGTGGGAAGATTGAGTTCAAGATGTCTTGGAAGTCAATCATCTTTTCACCGATTGGCAATTTGTAAGAAATGTCAAAGTTAATCATTGTTGCTACAAGAGCACCCATCATGAAGACACCAAGTACAGATGCAGCATCAATCAAAGCTGTCAAAGTACTTTGCATGTTGTTGATAAGGTTAACCCCTTCTTTGTAGGCAAATTCCAATTGTTTCCAACGGAAGATGTCATAAGCAACTGCAACTGCGATCCAAAGGAAGATACCCCATGGTTGGCCAGCGATAGCCATAGTTGCTGCGATAGATCCCATGATAGCAGGTACAAGTGAACCAAAGATAGTATCTCCAAGAGGAGCGAATGGTCCCATCAAACCTGTCTTGATACCGTTAACGGCATCTTTTGAACCCACACCATCTTTTTCTTCCATGGCAAGGTCAAAACCAGCGATAATTGTGTGGAAGAATGGTGAAGTATTGAAGAATTGAGTATGAACTTTCATCATTTCTTTCAATTCAGGAGTCCCATCCCCATACATTTTACGCAATTGAGGCAAGATCATGTAAAGGTAACCAGAAGCTTGCATACGTTCGTAGTTCCAACCTAATTGGAAAGTAAACAAGCTACGTTTGTTGATTTGATTAAAATCTTCTTTTGTAAGTTTGTAATTAGAATTCGTCATCTTCGATTTCCCCACTTTCTGATGGTGTAGAAGGTGCTGCTACAGCTACTTTTTGGCTGTTCTTAAAGTGAACAACTGCAAGGAAGATACCTACGATAGAGATACCGATCATAGACAAACCTTTGAAGTTGTTAGCAAAGCCAATCTTTTCAGCAACATCAGCAGGAAGAGTACCAAGGATACCCGCAACAGCTCCACCAAGACCTGTTACATATGAGTAAAGAACAGTCAACATAGCTGTCAAACCGAATCCCATTGCAAGGTAGTGAAGGTTACGTTTAACTGGAAGGTAACGAAGCAAGATTGCAAATCCAAGACCTGGAAGCATACGACCTGCAAGTGTCAAACCGTCTGCAACCCATTGGTATTCTTTAACAAGGTCTACTACTGATTGTACGAAAGCACCACCAAAAGCAAGAGCAAAGAATACTGGAAGGGCACGAGAAAGAGCCCATGGAAGCGCACCAAGTAGGTAGTTGCGTTCGATACCTTTGTAGTCAAAGCGTTCGATCGCAGCATCAATACGGTGTGCAAAGAAAGTAGTTGTCATACGTCCAAGAACGTCGAAGTATGTCAAAAGTGCCGCTACTGGTACAGCGATTGTTGTGATCGCAAGATCTGTATCAATACCTTGAGAGATAGAGAATGCTGTTGCAAGAACCGCACCAGAAGTTGCGTCGATACGAGAAGCACCACCGAAGGTACCAACCCCGAGAACGAACAACTGCAAGCTACCACCGATAAACAAACCAGTTGTCACATCTCCCATGATCAAACCAGTAATGAAACCAGCGAATACAGGGGAACCTGCAGATGAAACGATTGTCAACTCATCACAGATTTGATAAGCTGAGTACAAAGTGAGAAGTAAAATTTGCCACCATTGTATCATAACAATGACCTCCTAAAAATTTTTTCCTATTTTAATAAGCTCAAAAAGTCTGAAACTGGATCATTTGGAACCATTTGAGCAGTGAGTTTCACACCTTTCTGCTAGTTTGTGGAAATCTTCCACATCCTTGTCTACCACGTTGATAGAACGTGTGATAGAGCGAGTTTCTGGTGTTTGAGACATATTGCCGACGTTGAGTGTTTCAAGCGGAACACCTGCTTCAACCAAACCAAGGAAACGGTCTGGTTTACGTGCCACGATAAAGAGACGTTGGCTATCGTATTTACCAGCAAGGATATTTGCTGCTGCTTTCTCAACTGGCAAGATACTGAGTTTCACACCTGGTGGTGTCGCAAGTTTCAAACCACTCTTTTCAATATCGTTGTTAACAACTTCGTCGTCTACAACCATAATGCGTGAAACATTTAGTTTTCCAGCCCAAAGATTGGCTACTTGACCGTGGATCAAACGTCCATCGATACGGCATCCTACAATTGTCATAAGTTTTCCCCCTTTATGTGTTTTAGTGTAGGTTTACGAGTTAAATGAATCTCTTCTTTATATTCGCCCTCAGTTTCAAAGATGATGATGCGGTTAGCACCTTCCTTGAGATAACTATGAGGGATATAAAGTGAGAGGGTCGGGCCGACGTTCCAGAAACGTCCTAGGTGACGCCCGTTGACAAAGGCAACTCCCTTACCAAACTCAGACAAGTCTAAGTAGGTATCCTTCGGCTCTTCAACAGTAAAGTCGAAAGCGTAAAAGGCTGGTTGTCCTTCTGTCCATCCTTTTGAAAAATCAATCTTCTCAGGATTATCCAGTGGCAGTGGATATTGTTTCCAATTCAATAAGAAATGTAGATCCTTGCAGACACCTGTTCGAATTCCTTTACGCTGCGTATCTGCCAAGAACTTATGACCGTAGTTGACACGCCCCATATTTTCAATCAAGATGTCAATTTCTGAAAAGTCTTCTCGGTTGCCTTGACAGTAGATATCTTCACCAATCTCTGTCTGGTATTGAGTAGCAATCCATTGACCATCTACAAAGAGTTGAGCTCGGTCACGTCCATCGATGATACGGAGACGTTCCTCTTCTGCATCCCAACTTGCCTCATTGCGGTAGAGAAGGTAGCCATAACTTTGACCAAGTTCTTCCATCGCTTTTGGATAGAGGCTTTCAGTAGGACTAGAGAGATTATCCAGGGTTTCAAACAAGGAAACTTTTTCGACTAGTGGAATGGATTCCATTTCCATGCTTTCCTTGTAAAGTGGTTCCAACCGTGGATACTCTGGGAAGTGTGTTGCCATCATCTTCTTGACTGCTAGGTATTTAGCAGTTGGATTTCCTTCTTCATCGAGAAGGGCATCATAATCGTAAGATGTAACTTGTGGCAAATCCAGAGTTCCTCGAGCCGAGCAACCATTCATGAAACCAAAGTTTGTTCCACCATGGAACATGTAAAGGTTGATAGAGCCTTGCTCCAATACCTCTCGAACAGCTTCTGCCAATTCTTTAGGATCCCGTGTGATGATGGGTTCTTTCCAACGATTGAACCAGCCATCCCAGAATTCCATACACATGAGGGGCCATTTTTTGCCATACTCATCAAAGAATTCTTGCATTTGTGAAAAGTTGTAAGGAGCCTTAGAGCCGAAGTTTCCTGTCACAAAGAGGTCGTCTTCGATCAAGGTTCCGGCTTTCAGAGTAGCCCTCCATGGGCCATCTGAAGTAAAGAGTGGGCAATCAATCCCTCGGTCTTCCATCAATTTTCGAATTGCTCGTAGATAAGACTTATCTTCTCCATAAGAGCCATATTCATTTTCGACTTGCATCATGAGAATGTTTCCGCCGTTATCCAACAAGCGAGGCACAAGCCTTGGCAATAATTGGTCATAATAGCGAGCAACAGCCTCGATGTAGGCCGGGTCGGACGAGCGAATTCGCATGTCCTTTGTCAAGAGCCAAGCCGGCAAGCCACCAAATTCCCATTCCGCACAAATAAATGGAGACGGGCGTACAATGGCATAAAGACCCAGATCTTGTGCAAGTTGAAGAAATCTCTCCAAATTTCTGGCACCTTCAAAATCAAACTCCCCTTCAACAGGTTCGTGTAAATTCCAAGCCACATAGGTCTCGACTGTATTAAAGCCAAGCGCCTTTAAGTTATAGAGAGAATGATACCAATCCTCTGCTGGAATCCTAAAATAATGAATGGCGCCGGACAAAATCTTGAACGGTTTTTCGTCTAAATAGAAATCGTCCTCAATTTTAAATCTGGTCATGTTATTACCTCTGACGAATTAAGTTTGCGCTTTCATTTATTATAATATTAACTATAATCAAATCTTTTGCATTTGTCAATAGGTTTTAGAAAAATTATTTAAAAATTTTTTTCTATTTTTTTTACTTACCGTTTACCGAAATTATCTAAAAAAATAGCATGAAAACGATCTTTTTATGTATGATAATTCACAAGAACATCAAATGAATTTTTTTACATGTAAAATAACATTTTTAGTCGATTATTTTAATTTTTTGACCTTAATACTACTCTTTTCTCTATATTTGTGGTAAAATCAAAATTGGAGAAAGAGAATCGAGGTGAAATTTATGGCTATTCCTAAATACCAATATATTAAAGATGAATTAAAAAACAAAATCATCTCTGGTCAATTTGCAAGTGGAGATAAATTTTATACAGAAGCCGAATTGATCGCGATGTACGATGTGAGTTCAATCACAGTTGTTCGTGCCTTGAATGACCTTGCTAAAGACGGCTACATTGTCCGCCAACAAGGTAAAGGTACTTTCGTTTCACGTGCCCGTAAGCACAAACTCGTTGAGTTTTCAGATGTCGAAATCTTTGAAACAAAAGACGATAAAGTTACTGTCCTTTCTATCGAGCGCGGAAACAAACTTGAATATTTAGATAAACTTGGACTACGTGGAGATCAATTCTACTATAAGATTGAACGTATTCGTCAGACAAACGACGTAACATACATCTACCACACATCTTATATTCCTGAGCAATACATCAATGCCAATTATCCAAATCTTGATTATTATAGCTCTATCTATACACGTTTCAAATTGGATTACCGCATTCACATGAGTGATGAACACTTTGAGGAAATCAACGAAATCGCATTCCCAACACCAGAGCATGCTGCTTCTGTACTCGGAATCGATACACAATTCCCAACTGTCTTCCAAACGAAGACTACAAAACTTGAGGCCACTGGCCAAGTCCTTGCCTATAGTGAAACTTATAAGCGAGCAGACTACTACAAAATCAAATTCATCTCATGTAACCGAGGTCATTAAGAAAAAGCCTGAGCCTAGCTCAGGCTTTTTCTGTATTTATTATAGCACGAGAAAGAAGCTGTGAAAATGCCATGAAAGTTTCTTATTTAATTAGTAGCATTTTTACTAAAAACAAGGTAAATTTTCGTTTGGTTTTTCCCCTGTTTTATCCCTTATTAGCAAATTTCTCCTAAATCTTATGATTTCCTCTATTTATTATAGTTCTTATATAAACCCACTTGACATTTTACTCCTTAGATAATAAAATAAAATTGGTTTTATGTAAACGCTATCATATATGATAATAACAAGGAGGTTTTGTCATGAAACTAGAAAAGAAACAGCGCTTCTCCATCCGTAAATACGCGGTTGGGGCAGCTTCTGTACTTATAGGATTTGCTTTTAGCGCACAAGTCGTATCTGCCGACGGGATTACTCCCGCTCCAATAGCTGAAGAAACTGTTCAAACTATTCAGGAGAGTCCTCAAGCAGTCAAGAAAGCTGTAGACTCCAAGGTTCCAGAAAAACTGGAAGAAAAGGCTGACAAACCTGTAAAAGAGGAGGTCAAAGAAGACCAGGAGGCTCCTCGAACAGTTGCTCCAAAAACAGAAGAGTCAAGCGCACCAGTTGTGACAGAAAATGCTAGTCCAACTCCTTCTGCTGAGAAAGAAAGTCCTGCTCCAACTGAAGTTCCTGCAGAAAACACTCCTTCAGAAAAGAAAAATGAAGCAGTTACACCTGCAGCAACTACTCCTAACACTGAACGAGCACCTCAGGTAAATGAAAAACTGGCGAAAAGAAAAATGATTTCAATCGACGCTGGACGCAAGTACTTCTCTCCAGACCAACTCAAAGAAATCATCGACAAAGCCAAACACTACGGTTATACTGATCTTCATTTACTAGTTGGAAATGATGGCATGCGTTTTATGTTGGACGACATGACGATCACAGCCAATGGCAAAACCTATGCAAGTGACGATGTCAAACGTGCACTCGAAAACGGAACTGATGCCTACTACAAGGATCCAAACGGCAACCATTTGACAGAGAGTCAGATGACGGACTTGATCAACTATGCTAAAAACAAAGGTATAGGTCTCATCCCAACCGTTAATAGCCCTGGCCACATGGATGCCATTTTGCATGCTATGAAAGAACTAGGCATCCAAAAACCGAACTTCAACTACTTTGGTAAGGAATCTGCTCGTACCGTTGACCTTGATAACAAAGAAGCGGTTGCATTTACCAAAGCTCTGATCGACAAGTATGCTGCTTACTTCGCTGGCAAATCTGATATCTTCAATATCGGACTGGATGAGTACGCCAATGATGCCACAGATGCTAAAGGCTGGAGCGTTCTCCAGGCTGATAAATACTATCCAAATGAAGGCTATCCTGTAGGAGGATATGAGAAATTTATCGCCTACGCCAACGACCTTGCTCGCATCGTCAAATCTCACGGCCTCAAACCAATGGCCTTTAACGATGGTATCTACTACAATAGCGACACTAGCTTTGGAACCTTTGACAAAGACATCATCGTTTCTATGTGGACTGGTGGATGGGGCGGATACGACGTCGCTTCTTCTAAACTTTTAGTTGAAAAAGGTCACCAAATCCTTAATACCAACGATGCTTGGTACTATGTTCTCGGACGAAATGCCGACGGCCAAGGCTGGTATAACCTTGACCAAGGATTAAACGGTATCAAAAACACTCCAATCACTTCTGTACCAAAATCCGACGGAGCAACTATTCCATTCATCGGTGGTATGGTAGCTGCTTGGGCGGATACCCCATCTGCACGTTATTCTCCGTCACGCCTCTTCAAACTCATGCGTCAATTCGCAAATTCTAATGCTGAATACTTCGCAGCTGATTATGAGTCTGCAGAACAAGCACTGAACGAGGTGCCAAAAGACCTTGACCGTTATACTGCAGAAAGTGTCGTAGCTGTCAAAGAAGCGGCAAAAGCTATTCGCTCACTTGATAGCAACCTCAGTCGCGCCCAACAAGACACCATTGACCAAGCAATCGCGAAACTCCAAGAAGCTGTTAGCAATTTGACCTTCACACCAGAAGCTCAAAAAGAAGAAGACGCGAAACGCGAAGTTGAAAAACTTGCCAAGAATAAGGTGATCTCAATCGACGCTGGACGTAAGTACTTCACGCTTGACCAACTCAAGCGCATCGTAGACAAGGCGAGCGAGCTCGGCTACTCTGATGTGCATCTCCTCCTAGGAAATGACGGACTTCGCTTCCTACTTGATGACATGACTATCACTGCTAACGGCAAAACATATGCAAGTGACGATGTCAAAAACGCTATCATCGAAGGGACAAAAGCTTACTACGATGATCCAAACGGAACCACTCTCAGTCAAGCTGAAATCACTGAATTGATCGAGTACGCAAAATCAAAAGGTCTCGGACTCATCCCAGCGATCAACAGCCCTGGTCACATGGATGCCATGCTTGTCGCTATGGAAACTTGGAATCAAGAATCCTCAAGCCAACTTTGATAAGGTCTCCAAAACAACCATGGACCTCGAAAACGAAGAGGCGATGAACTTTGTCAAAGCCCTTATCGGCAAGTACATGGACTTCTTTGCAGGCAAGACTAAGATCTTTAACTACGGTACAGACGAATACGCTAATGACGCTACCAACGCTCAAGGCTGGTACTACCTCAAATGGTATGGACTCTATGGCAAGTTTGCTGAATATGCCAACACTCTTGCTGCTATGGCTAAAGAAAGAGGCCTTCAACCGATGGCCTTCAATGATGGTTTCTACTACGAGGACAAGGATGATGTTGAGTTTGATAAGGATGTCATCATCTCTTACTGGTCTAAAGGATGGTGGGGCTACAACCTTGCATCTCCTCAGTACCTGGCAAGTAAAGGCTACAAATTCCTTAACACCAACGGAGACTGGTACTACATTCTCGGTCAAAAACCTGAAGATGGTGGTGGTTTCCTCAAAAAAGCAATTGAAAACACTAAAAAAACACCATTTAACCAGCTTGCTTCTACCAAGTATCCTGAGGTAGACCTTCCAACAGTTGGAAGTATGCTTGCCATCTGGGCAGATAGACCAAGCGCTGAGTACAAGGAAGAAGAAATCTTTGAACTCATGACTGCCTTTGCAGACAATAACAAAGACTACTTCCGCGCTAACTACAATGCACTCCGTGAGGAGCTTGCTCAAATCCCTGCAAACTTGGATGGATACAGCAAGGAAAGCTTGGAGGCTCTAAATGAAGCTAAAGAAGCTCTCAACTACAACCTCAACCGGAACAAACAAGCCGAGTTAGACGCTCTCGTAGCCAAGCTCAAAGCAGCCCACCTAGGCCTCAAACCAGCGGCAACCCACTCAGGAAGCCTGGATGAAAATGAAGTGGCTGCCAATGTTGAAACCAAACCGGAACTCATCACAAGAGCAGAAAAGATTCCATTTGAGGTTATCAAGAAGGAAAATCCGAACCTCCCAGCTGGTCAGGAAAAGATCATCACACCAGGTGTAGATGGCGAACGCACTCATTACATCTCTGTCCTTACTGAAAATGGGAAACAAACAGAAACTGTCCTAGATAGCCAAGTAACCAAAGAACCTGTGACCCAAGTGGTTGAAATCGGCACTCCTATTACGCACAAAGGAGATGAATACGGTCTTGCTCCAGCCGCAGAGGCAAAACCAAGACTGGACATCCAAGAGGAAGAGATTCCATTCACTACCGTAACACGTGAAAATCCGCAATTACCACTCGGACAAACGCAAATCGTCGTTACTGGTGTAAATGGTCGCCGTACGATTTTCTACTCTGTCAGCACCACTGCTGACGGCAAGGAAGAAAGATCCCTTGTCAATAGCGCGGTATCGCAGGAAGCAGTCGCTCAGGTGGTCGAAGTCGGAACTGCCGTTGAGAAAGCTGAGCAAACTGCACCAACTACTGCCAAATCAGATGAAAAACAACTCCCTGCAACAGGAAGTCAAGACTCTGCAGGCTTGGTCGCAGCAGGACTCATGGCGACTCTAGCAGCCTACGGACTGACTAAGAGAAAAGAAGACTAGGATTCTTCTAAGAGAATACGAAAAAGCGAGATTAAATCTCGCTTTTTTATTTTATGATTAGTCACCAAGTCCGATACGTTCAAAGATATCATCCACTCGTTTAGTGTAGTATGCAGGGTTGAAGATTTCGTCGATTTCCTCTTGTGTAAGGCGCGATGTCACTTCTGGATCTGCTTCGAGAAGCGGTTTGAAGTCTACTTGGTTATCCCAGGAGTAGGCTGTTTTTGGTTGCACCAAGTCATAGGCTTGCTCACGGGTCATGCCTTTTTCAATCAAGGTCAACATAGCACGTTGGCTAAAGATAAGACCGAAAGTCGAGTTCATGTTGCGGATCATGTTTTCTGGGAAGACCGTCAAATTCTTAACAATATTTCCAAAACGGTTAAGCATGTAGTCAATCAAAATAGTCGTGTCCGGTGTGATGATGCGCTCAGCTGATGAGTGAGAAATATCACGTTCGTGCCAGAGAGCGACGTTTTCATAGGCTGTCACCATGTGACCACGGATGACACGCGCCAGACCAGTCATGTTTTCAGAACCGATAGGGTTGCGTTTGTGAGGCATAGCAGATGAACCTTTTTGCCCTTTGGCAAAGAACTCTTCTACTTCACGTTGTTCAGACTTTTGCAGACCACGAATCTCCGTTGCCATACGTTCGATTGAAGTCGCGATGCTAGCAAGAACCGCAAAGTACTCAGCGTGAAGGTCACGAGGAAGGACTTGTGTAGAAATTTCTTGGGCACGGATACCAAGTTTGTCGCAGACATATTGCTCAACAAATGGTGGGATGTTGGCGAAGTTTCCAACCGCACCAGAAATCTTACCAGCTTCCACACCAGTAGCCGCATGCTCGAAACGCTCGATATTGCGCTTCATTTCGCTGTACCAAGTTGCCAATTTCAGACCAAATGTTGTAGGCTCAGCGTGCACACCATGAGTACGACCCATCATGATGGTGAACTTGTGCTCCTTAGCCTTATCAGCGATGATGTTGGTGAAGTTTTCAAGGTCACGACGGATGATGTCGTTAGCCTGCTTGTAGAGGTAACCGTAGGCAGTATCCACCACGTCGGTAGAAGTCAACCCATAGTGAACCCACTTGCGCTCTTCACCAAGAGTCTCAGAAACCGCACGTGTGAAAGCCACCACATCGTGGCGCGTCTCCTGCTCAATCTCTAAAATACGATCGATGTCAAAGTCCGCCTTTTCGCGAATCAAAGCCACATCTTCCTTAGGGATTTCCCCCAACTCAGCCCATGCCTCGTCAGCCAAGATTTCCACCTCAAGCCAAGCACGGTATTTATTTTCTTCAGTCCAAATGTTCGCCATCTCAGGGCGAGAGTAACGGTTGATCATGTTGTTTCTCCTATAATTTTATCTGCCTGATAGTAATGATGAAATAACTCCACCTAAAGTTCCTGATATTATATCTTTAATAAATTGTTGATTGAAAAATGATGCATTTTCTTTAACAATTACAGTAAATTCAGATTCACTATTTTTTTCAGTTGCAGCAAGTAAGGCCTTTAAAATTTCGACAGATTGCTCAGACAGAACAGAAGCATTGTTAACAATCTGTTGAAGCTGTTTAGAGAGTTCTGACCACGGAAACTCAACATTCATATTAGATTTTTCTAAAATAGAATCTGTAACAATATTTGAGTTAACATTGTTGTCTCCATTAAGTGTGACATTATTACCTGAACCAAAACTATTTCCAACTACATTATCATTACCTGATACAGTTGTTTGAGACACTTCCTTTTCATAGATATTTTTACTATCATAATTCTCTATATTTTGATTTTTTATATCAATGTATATATTTTCCGCTTTGTTACCAAAAGATTCCGTAATAATATTAAAAACAACATCTCTAAATTTAGCGTCTTCAAAATACAATAAATAGTTTTGACTTGACCCCAAATTAAATACTATATAATATTTTGACTTCAAATGATTTTGGTGTTTATTATAAACGTACCATGCATATAAACCAAATAATATAAATCCTAAAAATGGTGGGACTAATCCAATCATAAATAGAATTATCAGAATAAATACATCTAGTAGTGTAACTGGTGATTTAAACTCATTTTTGCTTAACATAGATAAATTTGTTATTTGGATGCTATTATTTCTAGTGATAATTGCATTATTTTTTATAGTTAAGCCATCAGTTTTAATCGTATATCCATTCTCAAAGCTCTTTAATAACTCAGGTATCATTATATTCTCCTTTAAATTGAATCTAAATTTAGTTATTGTTCATTCTAACATTTTTCTCTACAGCCCACTCCGCTGCTTTCTCCGCATGAATCACCGTTGTGTCATAGAGAGGTAGGTCAGTATCGAATTGTTTGATGAGAAGGCCTATCTCGGTACAACCCAAGATAACAGCTTCTGCGCCTGCTTTTTTCAAATCATCTATAACGGCAAGATAAGTCTGCTTTGAGCTTTCTTTGATATCTCCTAGACAGAGCTCGTCATAAATGATCCGATTGACCTCAGTAATACCAGCTTGGTCTGGAATCAGCACTTCTAACCCAGATTCTATTAATTTTTCCTTGTAAAAATCTTGAGTCATGGTGTATTTGGTCCCCAGGAGGCCGACTTTTTGAATACCGTCGGCCAACAAGGCTTGCGCAGTTGCCTGCGCAATATGCAAGATTGGAATCGTAATCTTTTCTTGTATCTGCGGAGCAACCTTGTGCATGGTGTTGGTGCAAATAACGATGAAATCTGCACCAGCTTGCTCCAAGCGCTGAGCAATATCTGCCAAAAGTTGACCGCTTTTCTCCCAGTCTCCGACTGCTTGATAATGCTCAATCTCTGCAAAATCAACACTATAAAGTAGAATCTTGGCTGAATGCAAGCCACCCAGCTCTTTTTTGATGGTTTCGTTGATGATTTGGTAGTAAGATGTGGTACTTTCCCAACTCATACCACCAATCAGACCGATAGTTTTCATAGACTAATCAAACTCCTCCTTGCTTATCGCCACCGACGGATAGTGTGGCAAGCTACTTAGATCTGTACCCAATGGCGAATCATAGATAGCCAGATAATTGTTTGGATATTGAATCTTTAATTCCTGATATTGGCTTTTTACTTTTTTTCATGGTCGGCACTGGCAAAGAGCACTTCCACAACGGCGATTTCTTTTCCTTCCTCCACAAAAAGCGTTGACAATAATTTGAATCATAAACTGGTCTCCATTTAGCTTTTAGAGATTATCATTTTCTGAGTCTTCATGTATAGAAAATTCAAATGAAATTCTCTCAGGATGTCTAGGCAGGCCGTAACTACTCAGATAATCCTTAACTTCCTTCACGGAACAAGAATATTCTAAGACTAGCTGATTGCCAGCTCTCTCTAAAAATATGAATCCCTCTCTATCCGCAATCTCTGGAACAATCAAATCGTCCGTATAAGTCAGTGTTACGGTCGTTATTTCATCATCTAGCAATTCATCAAATTCTTCTGTCATTTCAAAAATCAATCCCTTTCCCAAATTCCTCAACCTCATCCGGCACATCACTAAACAAAGTCACATGTCCCATCTTGCGGTTGTGCTTTGCTTCTATTTTACCATACATGTGGAGATGGGCGCTTGGATTTTTCTGCGACATATTTTTCAGCGGCCTCGACATGCTGGCCGAGAACATTGAGCATGACGGCTGGCGCATGCAGGTGGATAGCTGGCAATGGTGCTCCGAGAACACCCAGAATATGGGTGTCAAACTGCGAGAAGTCGCAGGCTTCGATAGAATAATGCCCAGAGTTATGTGGCCGTGGGGCAATCTCATTGACGACGATGTCGTCAACCGTCGCAAACATTTCCACGCAGAGCGTTCCAGACAGGTTGAGCTGTTCTGCGATTCGCACCGCCATAGCCTTAGACTTGTCGGCTAAGCTTGCTGGAATGCGGGCTGGCACAATGGTCTTAGACAGAATGTTGTTTCGGTGGATATTTTCCTGAACTGGGAACACCGTCACATCCTTGCCATTTCCTGACACGATGACGGAAATTTCAAGATCAAAGTTGACAAATTCTTCCAAGACACAGTCTGCTGAGTCAGCTAGCGCATAGGCTTCTTCTAAATCTTCTGCTGAGCGAATGACCTTTTGCCCATGGCCATCGTAGCCGCCTGTCGCAGTCTTGAGGACATAGTTTTTCGATAGGTCCATATCTGCCAAATCTTGGCTAGAAGTCACGACCTTGTAGGGTGCCACAGTGACTTGAGCCTTGTTTGAGAGGAAGTCCTTTTCAAAGATGCGATTTTGGGAAATGCGGAGCAGATCTGTCCCTTGAGGAAGTTGTCCATCCTTAACAACCGCATCCAAACCGTCTGCATCAACATTTTCAAATTCATAAGTGAGAACATCGCAACGCTCTGCCAACTGACGGAGGGCATCCACATCATTATAAGGAGCCACGATGATTTCCGCCACGCGAGAGGCCGGGCAATCCGCCGCAGGATCCAGCGCGATAACCTTGTGGCCCATGTAGATAGCAGAAATAGCCATCATCTGACCCAGCTGGCCGCCACCGATAATTCCGATTGTTTTAGATGAGCTCATTTGTCGACTCCTCTGCGATTTTTCCTTGTTCTTCTGCAAAATCTGCCAAAGCTGTCGCGATAGCCTGATCCTCTACTGATAAGAGACGGAGGGCAAAGAGGGCCGCATTGGTCGCGCCTGCTTCACCGATAGCCATAGTTGCTACTGGTACTCCACCTGGCATCTGAACGATGGAATAAAGTGAATCCACGCCGCTAAGGACACGAGACTTGACAGGTACCCCAATGACTGGAAGGGTAGTTTTAGCTGCAACCATGCCTGGCAAATGGGCTGCGCCACCTGCTCCTGCGATGATAACCTTGATGCCACGACTACGGGCTTCTTCTGCATGCTTGAACATGAGGTCAGGTGTGCGGTGGGCAGAGACAACTTTCTTTTCGTAAGCTACACCGAAGCGGTCGAGGACTTCTGCTGTTTTTTGCATGGTTGCCCAGTCGGATTTTGAGCCCATAATAATGGAAATTACTGGTTTCATTTCTTCTCCTTTTTCCTCTTTTTCAACAATCACCTTAAGTTGTGAGGGACGGCAGCAGCCACCAAAGGTGTCTCATGCCTAAATTGGAAGCCCAAGGTCTTCCAATTTCCCTGAACGATTGGATTGTCATCCAATCGTTCTTTCACAACGGTGGTGATTGTTCTATATTAGCTCGCTAACGCTCGCAATCAAACGACCATTATCGTATTTGGCGACTTCGTCGCGTTATTCTTATATCTTTACTTAATAGCCTTGCTTCCGATATCGGTTCGGTAGAAGAGGCCTTCTGTTTTTGTTGGGCGAGTTCTTGGTAGATGGTACTTTGAGCTTCTTTGACGGTATCTGCTGTGGTGACGAGCATATAGACACGTCCACCGTTTGATAGCAGTGCTCTGCTATTTTCAGCGAATTTAGCACCGGCATAGTAAGTGATGATGTCGCCTTCTGTCTTAGCTAGCAACTCAACACCTTTTTCATAATCTAGAGGGTAGCCGTTTGATGCGACAACCACACCCAGAGTCACACCCTTGTCCGTCCAAGTGATGTTTGGCTCCTTGCCATCGAGGATATCCGTGATATTTTGTGCAAAATCGGAGGTCAGACGAGGTAGGATAATCTGAGTTTCAGGATCTCCGAAGCGAGCATTAAACTCGATAACCTTAGGTCCATCAGCTGTCAAGATAAGCCCTGCGTAAAGAACTCCCAGATAAGGACGCCCTTCTTGAATCATGCCCTCAAGGACTGGCTTGACAATAGTCTCCACTGCTGTATCAACTACACTCTGTGGCAAGTGTGGAACTGGCGCATAGGCACCCATACCACCCGTGTTAGGCCCCTTGTCGCCATCATAGGCACGTTTGTGATCCTGAGCCGTTGGCATGATGTAGAACTTGTCGCCATTGACAAAGGCAAAGAGAGAGAACTCTTCTCCGTCAAGGAATTCCTCGATGACCACACGCGCACCTGAGTCACCGAATTTATTGTCCAAGAGCATCTCGTGAGCGGCTTCGACTGCTTGCTCAACCGTCTCCGCAACAACAACACCCTTCCCAAGGGCCAAACCATCCGCCTTAACCACGATAGGTGCCCCCTGCTTTTCGATATAGGCCTTGGCTTCCTCAAAGTCCGAGAATGTGCTATAGGCTGCTGTCGGAACGCCGTATTTGACCATGATTTCCTTGGCAAAATCCTTGGACCACTCCAGCTCCGCCGCCAATCTTGTCGGACCAAAGGCTTTGAGACCAGCTGCATTGAACTCATCCACAATCCCAGCAGCAAGGGCATCATCTGGCCCTATAAAGGACCAAGCAATATCGTTGGCTTTTGCAAACTCAATCAATTTAGAATGTTCGGAAATAGAGATATTTACCAATTCCAAACCATCCAGAGTCATCCCGTCATTCCCAGGAGCTACAAAGACATTTTCAACGTCTTTTGATTCAAGCAACTTCTTAGCAATCGCATGTTCACGACCACCCGAACCGACAACTAACAGCTTCATCTCTTAACCTCTTTTGCGAATTATTTACTAACATTATATCATAAACGTTCGTTATAATCTTGTTTTGCTCCGCATTTTTACGCAAAAAAGGAAAGAAACTGTTTTCTTTCCTTTACGTTCTTAATGTCTAAAATGTCTCACGCCTGTGAAGACCATAGTCAAGCCATATTTATCCGCTGCTTCGATGGACTCTTGGTCACGATGATTACGTTTAATACTTTACCTTCAACATTCTTTCAATCTTACTGATATATAATGTTTTTCTCGTTATCGTCATTAAAACTAATAGACAGTAACTTTCTCAATCCATAGTGGACAACAAATTTTGTATGGATATTTACCGGCTTATCAATGTTATAATCTCGATATCTAAATTCAATATTTCCTGTATTCAACCTAATACCCAATACTCCTAATTGTACCAGTAAAGTTAACAATCCCAATAATTCGTCAGTATTGCCTTGACGTTTTTGTATAAAATCGAATAACTTATGATAGGTAAACTCATATTTACCAAGTTCAGAAATTGATTTTAATAGCTTATCAACTTCATCAAATTTACCTGTTATCTTCAATTCATTAGATATTTCCTTGTAAAACCATTCTGAATATTCTTTTTCAACTCGTTGCATATTATTAAGAACGATTTTTTGATCCTCAGGAAATTTTTTCTTGTATATGTTAAAGAACGATACTATATCCCTAGGTCGACCAAAACTTCTAGACATCATATATTTAAATATTGTATCTTTTGTAGGAAAGAAATTCCTTCGTATTTCGCTTAAAGGAAAATTATCATCAATACTTTTACTCATTTTATACAAAACCATCTTAATTAGAGGGCTATCTGAGGCAGCGGCATTAGATTCATACCAAATCAACTCTATTCCCCCAGATGTTATTGGCTTATTGACATCGCCTGATTTCCCAAATAATAGCTTAAGAATGTCGCTTCTTAAAAGCAACACAATTTTTGAATTTCCTTCAATTTTTCTGTTGAGTGATTGGGCTCCATAAATCATAGAAATCATTAAATCTATAAATTCATCTAAATCCATGGTTTCTTCTAATCTATCCATATCATCAAAAAAAATAAAATACACTTTTGAAGACGCTTTTAAATAATTTAAAACCTCTGTTTCAATTTCCTTATATTTCTTAAAATATGGAGATTCAACACTAGTAGTTTTTTGTGTACTTCCAGAGCTAGAGTTTACCTGTAATTCCGCACCTAAATCAGATATTTTTGAGTTAAATTTCCCGCTATTTTTAATTTCCCTAGAATCTTCGTTTATAAATTGTTGAACCTCTAAAAATTGTCGTGTCACTGATTCAATTAGTTTTTTTATTTTTCGCTTCCTATAAAATTGCCAAAAACGAGTATACTCATAATCTTTTTTTATTAAGTCAACAAACTGTTGCAAAAATACGTATCTCCAAAACAATGATTGTTCTTCCTTCTTAACAGAATCATACTTGAACTCTTTCAGTTTCTCATAGATATATTCATCATAGGAAACTATTTTACTAGACTGATTAGCATTACGTCTCATTTTTTCATTTAGGTATGAAGCTAATAAAGTCTTACCAGTACCTTTTCTGCCATAAATGATAAATTTCTTTTTTTTGCTTAGCTCTTTTTCATAAAAAGAATCTTCATCATAAAATAAATCTTGAAATTTAGGTTCTAACGATTCATCGCTTCCATCAACATCTCCAAAATTAAAATCTTTTATCCTTACTTCATTTAACTTCATAATAACTCCTACCACATAATAAGAAAACTGGTGTGCCTAGTGACATAACTTCATCGATAACTCGATTACTGACACTAAAATTACCACACCAGTTTCTTAAATTAATTCTTAGAATGTAACTACATTCTACTTAATTATTCGTAAAATGTCAACTATAAAATATTATTTCAAGTAATTTTTCTTAATGTCTAAAATGTCTCACGCCTGTGAAGACCATGGTCAAGCCATATTTGTCAGCAGCTTCGATAGACTCTTGGTCACGGACGGATCCGCCTGGTTGGATGATGGCCTTGATACCTGCTTTGGCAATTTCTTCCACGTTATCCGCAAATGGGAAGAAGGCATCTGAAGCAAGAACAGCACCGTCCAGACGATCCTTGGCTTGGTTGATGGCAATACGAACAGAGGCCACACGGTTGGTTTGGCCAGGGCCAACACCAAGTGTCATGTGGTCGTTGGTTACGATGATACCGTTTGATTTGACGTATTTGATAGCTTTCCAAGCAAACTCAAGAGCAGTTGCTTCTGTCTCAGTTGGCTGGCGTTTTGTCACCACTTGCCAGTCAGCTGGGCTTTCCTTGACCACGTCTTGGTTTTGCACGAGAAGTCCACCTACTACACCTGTGTATTCTGCTTCTACTTCGCTGGCATCTTGAGCGTCAAATGGCAAGGCAAGGATACGCAAGTTTTTCTTTTTGTTGGTCAAAATAGCTAGCGCCTCATCCGTATAGCTTGGTGCGATGATGATTTCAAGGAAAACACCATGCATCTTCTCAGCTGTCGCAGCATCTACCTCACGGTTAAGAACAACAATCCCACCAAAGATAGAAACTGGGTCAGACTCATAAGCATAGTCCCAAGCAGTCTCGATGTCATCTGCCTGACCGATACCACATGGGTTCATGTGTTTGAGAGCCACAACGGTTGGACGGTCTTTGAAATCGCGAATGATACGAATCGCAGCATCCGCGTCACGGATATTGTTGAATGATAATTCTTTACCGTTAAGTTGTTTAGCTGAAGCAATTGAGTAAGCCGTTGGTAAACCTTTTTGGTAGAAGTCTGCATCTTGTTGAGGGTTTTCACCGTAACGCATTGGTTGCTTAAGGTCGTAAGTCAAAGTAAGTTTTTCAGGTTTTGTTTCACCCACTTGAGCTGTGAAGTATTCTGCAATCAAGGCATCATAAGCCGCTGTGTGACGGAATACTTTTGCTGCCAAACGTTGACGAGTTTCGTAACTTGTTTCGCCGTTTGCTGACAATTCGTCCAAAATCACAGCATAGTCAGCAGGGTCTACCACAACCGTCACGCTGGCATGGTTTTTAGCTGCTGAACGAAGCATAGATGGCCCACCGATATCGATGTTTTCAACTGCATCCGCGTATGTCACGTCTGGTTTGAGGATGGTTTCCTTGAATGGGTAAAGGTTGACTACGACAAGGTCGATCAACTCAATTTTGTTGTCCTTAGCTGCCTCAAGGTGGCTATCAAGGTCACGACGAGCGAGGAGACCACCGTGGATATTTGGGTGAAGGGTCTTGACACGACCGTCCATCATTTCTGGAAAACCAGTCACATCGTCAATAGCAATGGTCTCCACCCCAGCATTGTCAAGGACAACCTTGGTCCCACCTGTTGAGATAATGTCCCAACCTAGTTTTTTGAGTTCTTGGGCAAATTCAACAATGCCCGCTTTGTCTGAGACGCTGATTAAGGCGCGTTTAGTCATGTTTTTTCCTTTCATTTTCAAACTCTCTACCTACGCATTTTTCGATTCATAAAGTATAGGGAGACGATTACCAAGATTCCCAAAATTACTGTTAGTAAAAATCTCCCCCAATAAGGAATCTCTGGGAGGAAAAAATTTACCAGTAAGCGTAGAATGATTGCCAAGGTAATCAAGGCAAGTGTTTCCAACCATTTTTTCATTTACTTGTCCAACAATTCTCTAATGACCTCTGGATACAACTTGTACTCTGCCTCATGAATGCGAGCTTCAAAACTGTCAATGGTATCATCAGCCAGCCGTGGCACACGGACTTGTCTGATACGCTGATTAAGGCACGTTTAGTCATTATATTCTCCTTTTTAATCATTAGTTAAACACCAATTAAATGCAGTAACAGTAAAATAAGATAAGCAAAACCAAGGCTAAGAATACCTAAGATATTGACCCATTTTCTAGTTTGTGATTTGAACACTCTTATAAAAATTTGATAAATCAGTAAGCCTACACAAACACCTAGCGTATTTAAAGTCAAATCCGTTATATCTGTTATACCTATTGCTAAAATATACTGTAAGCACTCAAACAATAGACTAATCAAGAAACCTGTCCCGACTATTCTTAAACTAGATAAATTAGTTTTTATCAGAGGGAAACAAACACCTAATGGAATAAAGGAAATCAGATTAAATAACATTTCAGCAAAAACAATTTTTCCATCTACTATTAGTGGTTCTGAAAATGGAATCCAATTGATGTACCTTGGAGCTAAGAAAAATGCTATAAATTCAGGATTGGTTTCAAACTTAAATAAGATTCCCCAAGTTAATAAAATCAGATAGACATAAAATACATACCGAGTTGTTTTTTTAGATTCTAACATTACAAATACCTCCGTTTGAAACCGTCTTCAACAAGCACTGACTCCAATTTAAAATCAAAGATATCATATGAATCATCAAAAAGTCAATCTGTAAATAGAGCCTTCACTACTTCTGGATACAACTTGTACTCTGCTTCATGAATACGTTCTTCAAAGCTGGCTATGGTATCATCAGCTAACCGTGGCACACGTACTTGTTTGATGACCTTTCCTGTATCCACACCTGAGTCCACCCAGTGAATGGTAACACCACTCTCAGCAACACCTGCATTCCAAGCATCCTCAATCCCATGAGCTCCTGGAAATTCTGGCAGGTAGGCTGGATGAATGTTAATGATCCGACCCTCGTAAGCAGCGAGCAAAGTTGGCCCAACGATTTTCATGTATCCTGCTAGGCAAACCAAGTCAATCTGGTGTTCTTCCAATAGCTCGACAAGAGCTGCTTCGTAGTCCGCCTTGTTCTCAAACTCCTTGAGTTCAAAAGCATAGGACAGAACGCCAAGCTTGTCTGCACGCTCGAGCACATAGGCGTCACGATGGTCTGAAAAGACAAACTCCACCGGAAATTCTTCGGCAATCACCTGAAAATTTGAGCCATTACCAGAGGCAAAAACTGCTATTTTTTTCATTTGATGATGACACTTTCGTTTTCTTTCTTGACGATGCGACCAATTTCATAGACTGGTTCATCCAGTAATTCTTTAACGCGACCTACATTTTCAGGGCTAACTGCCAGCATGAGTCCCACACCCATATTGAAGATTTCAAACATTTCTTCATGCTTGATTTCACCGTATTTTTCAAGGGCTTTGAAAATCGGAAGGACTGGAACCTTGTCTTCTTCAATTTCCGCAGCTAGGTCAGCCGCAAACATACGAGGGACATTCTCGATAAATCCACCACCAGTGATATGGGCAATACCGTTGACTAACTCTTCCTTGATGAGCGGTAGAACAGCTTTAACGTAGATACGAGTTGGTTCAAGAAGGACTTCCTTGAGTTTCTTGCCTTCCAATTCTGGCAAGACTTCCTCACCTGTGTAGTCGGCAAAAACACGACGCACGAGTGAGTAACCATTTGAGTGGATCCCACTTGAGGCAAGTCCGAGAAGAACATCGCCTTCAGACACCTTTGAGCCGTCAATGATTTGAGATTTTTCAGCCACACCTACTGCAAAACCAGCCAAGTCATAATCATCTGCGCCATACATACCAGGCATTTCAGCCGTTTCTCCACCAATGAGAGCAGCGCCTGCCTGCACACAACCTTCTGCCACACCAGCAACGACTTGTTCTAGTTTAGCTGGTTCATTCTTGCCTGTCGCGACGTAGTCAAGGAAATAGAGAGGCTCCGCACCTGCAGCGATGATGTCATTAACACACATAGCCACACAGTCCTGACCAATCGTGTCGTGTTTATCATACTTGATAGCCAACATGAGCTTAGTTCCGACACCGTCAGTCCCTGAGATCAAGACCGGTTCTTTGACCCCCGTCTTTGAAAGATCAAACATGCCACCGAAACCACCAAGAGCTCCCATGACACCCGCACGCTCCGTGCGAGCCACATGCTTTTTGATCCGCTCAACAACTTCATAACCCGCTTCAACATCCACACCCGACTGGGCGTACGCATTTTTATTTGCCATTTTATTTTCCCTTTTCTTTGAGAAGATTGCGACGTATTTTTAGATAAACAATTATTTTATCTAAAAATACTAGTCAGGGCTCTAGCTTTGGTCCCATAGGGCAAAGCGTCTACTGACAAATGCTTTAGCTTTTAGTCAGTAGCGAGACGTGGAGCATAAGCATTTTTATTTGTCATCTTCTCTTCCTTTCCTTTCATGGAGAGTCTTTATCCGTCTATTTGTAAAAACTGGTCTTATCCTCCAAACTTCTACGATAGTCTTCCTCATAGTCGTAGAGAGGAGTTGGGTAGTCGCCGTCAAAGTAAGCGACACAAAGACCACCGTTTGGCGCATCTGTTTCAATCCCGATAGAATCAATCAAGCCATCAATCGAAAGATAGGTCAGGCTATCCGCACCAATGATTTGGCGAGTTTCTTCGACCGTATGATTGGCCGCAATCAGCTCCTGACGCGTCTGGATATCAATCCCGTAAAAACATGGATAAGCTAGCGCTGGACTACCAATAGCAACGTGAACTTCAGAAGCCCCCGCTTCTTTCAAAAGCTGAACGATACGGCGAGAGGTTGTCCCACGAACAATGGAATCATCAATCATGACCACACGTTTGCCTTGACAACACCCGAAACAGCAGACAGTTTCATCCGCACCCCTTGCTCCCGCAATTCTTGAGTCGGTTGAATAAAGGTACGTTGGGTGTATTGGTTTTTGATCAGACCCATTTCATTTGGCAGACCAGATTCTTCTGCAAATCCCATGGCTGCGCTGAGTGAGGAATTTGGCACACCGACCACGATATCCGCTTCGTGCTTAAATTCACGCGCTAATTGAGCCCCCATACGTTTGCGAGCTGTATGGACATTAACACCATGGATATTAGAGTCAGGACGGGCAAAATAGATATACTCCATAGAGCAGATCGCCAACTGGGTATCATTCGTATAGCTATCGTACTGAATCCCATTGTTATCTACGATTACAATCTCTCCTGGTTTTACATCGCGAATCCACTCGGCACCAATAACTTCAAAAGCACAGGTTTCTGACGAAACCACCACCGCTCCGTTTGCCATTTTCCCAATAGAAAGTGGACGGAAGCCATTAGGATCAAGCGCAGCAATCAACTTGTCCTCAAACAGCAGGATATAAGCAAATCCACCTTTGACAAGGCTGAGCGCCTCTTTGATTTTGCCCATCAAGTTCGGATTGTGACTCCGACGAATGAGGTGTGCCAAAATTTCCGAGTCCGAAGTTGAACTGAAAATTGCTCCTCTTTGTTCCAATTCTTTCTTGAGAGATTCGGCATTGGTCAAGTTTCCGTTATGAGCAAGGCCAAACTGCATATCATGAAAGCGAAAAAGGAAGGGCTGAATGTTATCAACAGAAGCTTCGCCAGCAGTCGCATAACGCACATGCCCAATCGCGCTCGTTCCTGTCAATTTATCCAAATTAGCTGGATTTCTGAACACTTCTGATAAAAGCCCCATGTCACGATGACGCTTCAATTGCCCCTGATCATTGGAGAGGATTCCTGCCCCCTCCTGACCACGGTGCTGAAGACTATGGAGACCAAAATAGGTCAATTTAGCAGCGTCTGGATGTCCCCAGATACCGAAAACACCACATTCTTCATTAAGAGATTTTACTTCGTATGTCATTTTTTATACCTTTTATTTCCCTGTGAAATAACGTACAGCTGATGCAAACAGGTGCTGGTCTTTATTTCCTGGGATGTTTTGGAAAAGACCTTCTTCATAACGTTCTGAGTGTCCCATCTTACCGATGATTTGACCATTCTTGCTGGTAATTCCTTCGATGGCATTTACCGAACCATTCGGATTATACTTAGAGTCCATACTTGGTTTGCCTTCAAAGTCAACGTATTGGCTAAAGATTTGACCATTGTCGCGGAGCTCTGCAAATTCCTCAGCCGTCACGACAAATTTCCCTTCACCGTGCGATACTGGAATGGCATGGATATCGCCCACTTGTACTCCAGCCAACCATGGTGAGTTGGTATTGGCAATCCGAGTTTCCACCATCTTGGCCACGTGCTGGTTGGCATCATTGTAGAAGAGGGTTGGGCTGGTACTGTTAGCATCTTCAAAGTTTCCATATGGAAGAAGACCTGATTTGACCAGGGCTTGGAATCCATTACAGATACCGATAATCAAGCCACCACGAGCGATAAAGCTATCAATGGCTGCACGCACTTTTTCATTGAGCAAGATATTCACGATAAATTTAGCTGATCCATCCGGCTCATCCGCAGCTGAGAATCCACCTGCAAAGAAGAGGATGTTTGCCTTGCCGATATTGTCAACCATGGTTTCAACTGACTTGACAATGGCTTCTCCATTCAAGGTCACGAATGGCACCAAGTTGACTTCTGCACCTTCTTTTTCAAAAGCTTTTGCTGAATCATATTCTGAGTTTGTTCCTGGGAAGACTGGGATGTAAACCACAGGTTTTTCAATAGTTTCCTTGGCTTTGATGACTGCGTCAGAAGCTACAGCTGGAACTTCGTCCAGTTCTTTAGATTGGGCAAATTCTGTTGGGTAAACTTCTTCCAGTTTCCCTTGGAAGGCACTGTCAAGTTTGTGTCCATCTAGCTTCACACCGTTGACAAGGAGTGTAAAGTCTACTTTCGTTTGACCAATCTTCTCCACTCCAATGATTTCTTCAGGAGATGTGAAGACAAATCCGCCTAGCTGAGCTGTCAAAGAACTTTCAAGTTCAGGCAAGGTTACCTCTGCACCGATATGGTTCCCAAGGTAGCAAGAGCCAAACTTTCAAGGACACCACCATATTTAACAGCTGATGCAGATGTTACTTTGTGATCAGCTTGGATGGCTTCAAACTGAGCAAAATTTTTCTTAATCAAGTCAAAATCAATCTCTGCAGATAGGGCTTGACCTGGGATGTAGTAGATGTTTTCACCAGCAGTCTTGAACTCAGGAGAGAGGACCTTACGGCTATCTGCTGTTGTCACCCCAAAGGCAACCAAGGTTGGCGGTACAGTCAATTCTTCAAAAGTACCAGACATGGAGTCCTTACCACCGATAGATGGCAAACCAAGTTGGATTTGTGCTTCGATAGAGCCTAGAAGAGCTGCTACTGGCTGACCAAAACGCTCAGCTTGTTTGTCCATCCGCTCAAAATACTCTTGGTAAGAGAAACGAGCCTTAGACCAGTTGGCACCAGCAGCCACCAAACGAGCTGTCGCTTCGATAACTGCATAGGCAGCCCCGTGGTATGGAGACCATTCTGCTAGATAAGGGTTAAATCCTTGCGCCATGACTGACGCAGTGTGAGCCACACCGTGTTGAACTGGCAATTTCTGCACAGATGCCTCAGTTGGTGTGAGTTGGTAGCGACCACCAAGTGGGTGATTGACCGTTGAACGACCGACCGAACAGTCAAAGATAGTTTGCAATCCTTTTTGACTCGCATGGTTGAGATCAGATAGAACCGCAAGGGTATTAGCTTCTAGTGTGTCAGCAGATGTTTGACGTTCTTCTGGAAGTTCGATATCCTTGTCCACAACCTTAGCATCTACGACCACACGCACACCGTTTGTATCAAGGAAACGGCGTTCCAAGTCGACAATTGTTTCACCATTCCAGTGCATGATTAGATTTGGTTTTTCAGTTACTGTCGCCACCACAACAGCATCAATATTTTCTTTATTACATTCCGCAACGAAGGCATCTACATCCTCAGGACGCACCACAACTGCCATCCGTTCTTGTGATTCAGAGATAGCAATTTCTGTCCCGTTCAAGCCTTGGTATTTAAGAGGAACCTTGTTGAGGTCAATTTCAAGACCGTCTGCCAATTCACCGATGGCCACACAGACACCACCTGCTCCAAAGTCGTTGGATTTCTTGATGAGACGAGTGACATCGCCATTACGGAAAAGGCGCTGAATCTTGCGTTCTTCGATGGCATTCCCTTTTTGAACCTCAGCTCCAGCAGTCTCTACAGACTCAACTGTTTGAACCTTAGAAGACCCTGTCGCACCACCGACACCATCACGCCCAGTCTTACCACCTAGCAAGATAATCATATCACCCGCTTCAGGTTTTTCACGGACAACATTTTCCTTGGGAGCCGCTCCGACAACAGCACCAAGCTCCATGCGTTTGGCTACAAAGCCTGGGTGGAAGTACTCACGAACGTAAGTCGTCGCAAGCCCAATCTGGTTCCCGTATGAAGAATAACCATGAGCCGCTGTTTTCGAAATAACTTGTTGTGGCAATTTCCCAGCGCGCGTTCTGAAATCGGCGCTGTAATGTCACCCGCGCCTGAGATACGCATGGCTTGGTAAACATAAGAACGACCTGACAATGGGTCACGAATAGCTCCACCGATACAAGTAGCCGCGCCACCAAATGGTTCGATTTCTGTTGGGTGGTTGTGGGTTTCGTTCTTGAACATGAGGAGCCATGGCTCTTTCACTCCATTCACATCCACCTCGATTTCAACCGAGCAGGCATTAATCTCGTCAGACACTTCCATGTCATCCAAACGACCATTGGCACGCTCATAACGACCGAAAATAGTCGCCATATCCATCAAGGTTTGTGGTTTTTCAGAACGGCCTAATTCCTCGCGCATAGCTAGATACTTATCATAGGTTGCCTGTAATTGTTTTTCAAATTTAGAAGCTGAGAAGTCGATATTCTTCAACTCAGTCTCAAAAGTCGTGTGACGACAATGGTCAGACCAGTAAGTGTCCAAAACCTTAAGTTCCGTCTCAGTCGGCACACGCCCGATTGACTTGAAGTAGTCTTGGATAAAGAGCAAATCATCAACTTCCATGGCCATTCCTTGTTCAGCCTTGTAGCGCGCAAAGTCTTCTGCTGTATAGCTTTCAAAGAAAGTCAATTTCGGAATGGTTTTGTCTGACTCTGAAAATTCCTGCTTGGCAATCCCTGTCGTGATGTCCTTAAAACGAGAATCAACTGGGTTGAGCAGGTAGTTCTTGACCGCTTCTAACTCAGTCGCATCAATATCTTTATTGACCAGATAAAGTTGGGCTGTGTTGACTGTCACATCACTCGAACTCCCCAGCAAAAGCAAGGCTTCCTGTGACGAAGCTGCACGCTGGTCAAACTGTCCTGGCAAACTTTCAATGGCAAAGAAAGCATAGTTGGCAAGATCCGCTTGTACGGCTGATTCATCCAAGACATGGTCTGTTACCTGCTCAGAGAAGATGTGTTTTTCCGCAGGTGCAAACAAGTCCTCTGCCAAATCAAAGACATCATAAACCTGCACAATGCGAATACTTTTCAAAGTTGACAGTCCCAAGTTGTGCTGGAGCTCCCTTACCAAACTCTCTGACTTGACCTGAAAATCAGCCTTTTTCTCAACAAAAATACGTTTATCCATCAATTCTTATTCCTTTATTTCAGCTCTTGCAATGTTCCCAACGACCTTGAGAGTCTTGCAAACAGATTATTTCAATTCCTGCAATTTCTCCCAGACAATCTCGTAAACGTCTGTTAATTCTCCGAGACCTCTACGGAAAACATCCTTGTCCATGTGGTTGCCATCCGCATCCCACAAACGGCAGTTATCTGGTGAAAACTCGTCTGCCAAGATAATCTTGCCATCCTTGTCAAAACCGAACTCTAGCTTAAAGTCAATCAATTTAAGACCAATCTCAGCAAACCAAGCCTTCAAAAGTTCATTGATACGACGGGTTTCTTCCTTCAAGTAAGCAATCTGCTGGTCATCCGCAATTTTAAGGAATTTCACATGCTCGTCATTGATAAAGGGATCATCCAAATCATCATTTTTATAGTAAAATTCGACAATCGGAGTCTCAAATGCAATACCTTCTTCTACGCCAAAACGTTTTGAAAAGGAACCAGCCGTGTAGTTGCGGAGCACAACTTCCAAAGGAATAATCTCAACTTTTTTATTGAGCTGTTCCGTGTCTGAAAGTTTCTCCACAAAGTGAGTCGCTACACCAGCCGCATTTAATTTCTCAAAAATAAAAGATGAAATCTGATTATTCAAGACTCCCTTGCCCGCAATCTGCTCCTTCTTGACACCGTTGAAGGCAGTTGCCTGGTCCTTGTAAGTTGAAATAATGAGATTTTCATCCTCAGTTGTATAGATATCCTTGGCTTTTCCCGAATAGATCAGTTGTTTTGACATTTTAAAGTTCGCCTTTCGTTTTACTTGAGCACATTCTACCACAAAAGCATGGAAAATTCAAGGTTTTTACGAATAAATAACATTTTCCTGTTTCAAGCGTAAAGAAAAACTGCAAGATAAGCTCTTCTTACAGTTTAAAAATCATTTATCCTCTGAAAAACACGAATATTACCCTTTATTCAAAAATTGATCCCAAAAATAACGGAGATAGCTTTTCTTCCCTGTAATCATCTGTAGACGACCTTCTAAACCATAGCGAAGTTTTGTAGCCTGCTCAGAAGTCAGATGGGTCTCCGCCTCAATTTTAAAGAAATTCCCTTTTTCAGTTTTTGTAGCTGTCGCATCAATACTTGTAATCGTGGAATCCAGGAAAATTTGATTCTTGGCATCATTAGTCGTAGTATAACGGACAGAATCCCCAATCTTGACTCTAGCAACATCTTTTGAACTGAGATAGGCTGTGAGTTTGGTTTTTCCTTCTTTTTCCAAGGATGGGTAGAGCTGGGCTAGCAGGGTTCCTTCTGCGGCCATGGTAGAATCGCTAGTCTCAGGATTAAGGTGAAGCACCCCATCCTCACTTGCTGTAATCTTCCCCTTATCGAGGAGACCTCCCTGGACTTTCTTACCCGACTCTGCTTCTAAAATTTTCTGATCCAAAAGAGTTAATTCCTGACCGACTTTAACTAAGTGCTGAGACTTGAGTGATTCCAGTTGACTATCCAGTCCCGTTGCGTGGGCCTGTTGAGCTCCAGAACCTGCATATTGCACACGATACGTAGCTAGGCTAGACTCTAGCTGGGCAATTTGTGCATCCACTTGCGCAATAACTTGCGATTTAGCTTGCGGATCTTCTTCACCTTGATTTTTATAGGTCTGGTAAAAAGAGTAGGCTGGATTCTGACTATCCAGTTGATCTCCCTTTTCAATCGCTGACTTGGCTGTTTTGTAGTCTCGTATTTTTTCCTCTGTTTGGCTGATAAGATTGCCAATCTCGGCCTGGCTCTGACTTGCTGCCGCATTCTGCGAGGAGATGCTGGCATTTTGCTGAGAAACATTGCTTCTGAGACCATTTGCTTGGCTGAGATAATCTCGAAACATCTCCTGATAACCAAACTTATCTGCTTCTGGAAATTGATCACTCCCCTCTTTCAAACTGGATTGCAAATATCCCAACTGCTTTTTTTGATCCTTTAACATCTCCAATTGACTGGCGTATGCTTCGACCTGGACAGCCTCCGCCCCTTGCTGGTACTGAACGAGTAGTTCCCCCCTGCTTGACCAACTTGTTTTCTTCCAGATAGTTCCCCACAATGCGTTGATTACTAGTCGACTGGATGTTGGCAATAATCCGACTAGGTTCGACAGTCGCTCTGGTAGACAAACTAATCTCTTTCTCTGCAAAAACTGCAAATCCCAGTAAAAACATGAACAGAAGTGACATAGGTAAAATCACCCGACTGGAAAAATTATGATAACGACGATTATAAAACTCCGCACTTTCTAAAAATTCTGGTTTCATCTTCTCCTCTTTCTAGCTATTGACCAAATGGGCATAAAAGCCATCCTGTGCAAGCAAGTCTGCAGGGGTGCCTTCTTCGACAATCTTGCCCTGATCCAAGACAACAACCTTCTCTGTCCGCTCAGCGATGGTCAAGCGGTGGGCGATGAAAATAAGGGTCTTGTCTAGTGTCATGAGATTATCCACGATCCGCTTCTCTGTCAAGATATCCAGACTGCTGGTCGCTCGTCCAATATCAGAACAGGCGCATCCGTTAAAAGAGCACGCGCCAAAGCGATTCTCTGCCGTTGCCCACCAGAAATTCCAGCCCCATCCGAAGTCAATTCTGTCTGATAATTCAGAGGCATGCGCTCAATATCCTCCCGAATCTCTGCCAACTCGACTGCTCGTAAGATATCTTCCTGAGTCGTCCCCTCCTTGGCTCCAAGGAGAAGATTCTCCAAAATCGTTCCGTTAAAGACATAGGGCTGTTGAGGCAGGTAGTTGATATACTGGCGCAGGGCCTTTTTATCAATCTGATTAAGATTGACACCACCCAGACTAATCTCTCCCTGACTTGGGTCGTAAAAATTAACCATCATCTTGGCTAAGGTGGTCTTACCCGAACCTGAAATCCCCACAAAAGCCATCTTAGACCCTTGTGGAATGGTCAAATTGATATCCGACAAGACATCACGCCCATAGCCATACTTATAGTGAACTTGTTTAAAGGTCATCTCTCCCTTCATCATGCTCAAATCTTCGACTGTTTTCTGCTCCTCAAACTCCGAAGCTACTAGATAAACCTCATTTAAGCGATTATTGGCAACCTGCGCTGTCTGAAGTTTGGTTTGTAGGTTAATGATATTTTCCAAAGGATTGGTAAAGTAAACAAGCAGGGTGTTATAGGTAATCAGCTGGCCCAAACTCATTTTCCCGTCCATAACAAGAATGGCTCCTAGCCAGAGAACGGCAACATTGAGCAGGAGCTGAGCAACTTTTTTCAGAGCCTTTTGCTGGCTTTCTGCCCGACTATAGGTAAAAGATTTTTTCAGATAAGTCACAAATTCCTTGTCAATCTTTTGATAGCGCGAACTTTCACTGGTCAAAGACTTAATAGTCTCAATACCGTTGATGTCCTCGATGATAGAAGAAGACAGAACTGCATTGGCTTCCATAGTGTCCCGATTCATCTTTTCAAAAGGCTTCATAAAAGCAAAGATAATCACTGTATAGATGGGAAGCGCAAGTAGACTAATGAAAAAGAGTGTCATATTTTGTGAAAACAAGACAAGCGAGATAATCAAAATCGTCGACACATCTAGGAAAATCGACAGAATGGTCGACGCCAGTGCATCGATGATACTATTGGCATCTGTAAAACGAGAAACGATTTCTCCTGTCCTGCGTGTCGCAAAAAAGGACATTGGCAGGTGAAAAACATGCTTGATGTAGGACAAAATCACATCGATAGACAGCCGTTGTCCCAGAACAAGTAAGAGGTATTCTTGCGCATAAGACAAAATCTGCTGGAGGATATAGACGATGACTAGTCCTATTGAGATAATGCCCAAGGTCGAGCGCATCTGGTCTGGCACGTAACTATCAATGATGGACTGAAGGTAGTAGGAACCCACAATATTGATCAAGGTTACCAAGAGTGTCGCTAGGACGATATTGGTAATTAAGCCACGCTGTTTGAATAAAATCGGCAAGAAGGATAGGAGTCCCTGTTTTTTCTCCTTATGAGGTTTATAGTCCGGTGATGGTGCCATAAATACTAACCCCTGTCCACTCTTGCGCAAATCGCTCACGGGAAATCTTGGTCAGCTTGATACCAGGATCTGGATCAGCGATATGAATGTGCTTTTTATCCTGACCTATCACCACATAGTAGTGGAGCAACTTCCCTTCCTTGAGCACATGAGCCACAAAAGGAAAGGTCAAATCTGGCAAATCAAAGAGCGTCATATCCGCCTTGATAGCCCGCGTCTCAAACCCAATCTCCTCTGCCACCTTTACAAGTCCCAAAGCGGTCGTCCCATCCATGGTCGTCTTGGCTAACTCTCGTAGATGAGCCAAGGAGTAATAACTACCGTAGTAACCAAAGACCATAGCCAAAGAAGCCACGCCACAATCCATCTGATCCACCTGGGGACGATAGTGCCTTTTCCTAAATTTCATATCTTCTCCTTTTTCTAACAATCTCTTTAAAAATTTGTAAGATTATTTTAACCAAATAAGGATAAAAACAGGAGAATATTCCCAAATAAACCATTTTCGCGCCTAAAACGCACTTTAAAAAGCATAAACTATCATTTAAATATAAAAAAGCAGAACAAAAGTTCTGCCTGTTTAAAGTAACCGTTAAAAAATGAATGCCTAGAAATAAACTATTCTGAAATGATATTCTCTTTACTTCTATAAAGTGAGATAAATGTCATCAAAAATAATGAAATCGTAGGTATATCAAAACATTCAAACCACGTAGGTAGATTTATTTTGTTTACATCAGCCACAATTCTAATCATTAGATAAGCTATAGAGCTAAACAATACAATAAACTCTGGCCAAGCTTTTCCTAGTAATTGAACAACTTTCATCTCAAACTCCGATCTGATGGTTCATCAATTTCCAATCGTACTTTCTTTTGTTTTGTACTTGTATCCTACATAAAACAGACCAAGCAGAATTGGATAGGTTTCTGGATAAAACAGAGTATTGATCGGATTTTTCATAATCAAATACGTTGCGATATAAAGAATAATCGATACGACAAAATACCCCTCAGCAAATCCTAATAAGATTTTTTTCATAGCAGACTCCTATTTACCTGAAAAGAGTGCTCGAGTTGTTAAAATAGCTCCACCTGTATATACAAAACCTTTTACAAAACCAACTGCCACAGGGATAAGAAGGGGAAAGGCTCCCCCTTGAATTTCCTGCAAGTCCGTATCAGTCATTGTTTCAAATTTTAAAATAGATTTTTCCATATCATCTCCTCCTTCTATTACCATCTACCCGTCACATAATTATAACCTGCAATTCCTGCTGCAGTAATTCCACCAGCAATTTTAGCTGCTGTCACAGGATTAGCAATCACCCAAGCTACAATCGGCCATGCTCCCCCATTCACATCCGTCAACTCTTCTTCTGTAAGAGCTACAAAGTTCTGTTCCATTTTGTCAAAGTTTGTCATCTTTTTCTCCTTATTTTTTATATATTTAATCCTTAACCTCTAAGCCACTTAAATAGCCAGATTGGATAAATTACTGAAATCATTTTCTTCTCTCCTTCCCTTTTTCCTTACCTATTTATTCGAAAAACAATTCGAAAATAAACAATTCATTCATTTTTATTTTAAAAATAGCATAAAAATCTAGTTATCCGCATAAAAACTGGACTTATCACACTTTATCAAGGTCAAAACCACTCAATTTACTACTAATTTACTACTTATGAATGAGCTTTGATACGACGATTTATCCTTGAAAAGTGAAGATATAAAGATACTTCCAATAAAATTTGAATATTTAATAGGTAGACACTTCAAAAAATGAGGTGTCTATTTTTTTACCCGATTTTGAAAGGAAGTGAACTTATGAAAACAAAAAATCAAGAATCAAAAGGTCGTTCCCCACTCTTTAAGACCATCAAACATTCATTCAGCCAATAAAAAAAGAAAGGATAGGTAAAAAAATATGGAACTTAAATTTGTGATTCCCAACATGGAAAAAACATTCGGCAATTTAGAATTTGCTGGCGAGGATAAAGTCGTTCAGCGAAGAATCAACGGACGGCTAACTGTCTTATCAAGAAGCTATAATCTCTATTCTGATGTTCAAAGAGCAGATGATATTGTGGTGGTGCTTCCTGCTGAAGCTGGCGAAAAAACATTTCGGCTTTGAGGAACGTGTGAAGTTAGTCAATCCACGTATTACCGCAGAGGGCTACAAAAATCGGCACTCGTGGTTTTACAAATTACCTTTTACATGCTGACGACATGATAAAAAGAATAAAGAAAGAGAGGAAAAAAATGATGAGATTAGCAAATGGCATTGTATTAGATAAAGACACGACTTTTGGAGAATTGAAATTCTCTGCTCTACGTCGTGAAGTGAGAATCCAAAAATGAAGACGGGTCGGTTTCAGATGAAATCAAGGAACGTACCTATGACTTAAAAATCCAAAGGACAAGGACGCATGATTCAAGTAAGTATTCCTGCCAGCGTGCCTTTGAAAGAGTTTGATTATAACGCACGGGTGGAACTTATCAATCCCATTGCGGACACTGTTGCTACTGCCACCTATCAAGGAGCAGATGTTGACTGGTATATCAAGGCAGACGATATTGTGCTGACAAAGGATTCTAGTTCATTCAAAGCTCAACCACAAGCAAAGAAAGAACCGACACAAGACAAATAGTCGCTAGGTAGAAAGGAGACTTTTTTTCGCATGAAACAGCGTGGTAAAAAGGATTCGCCCATCTGGTAAAGATTTAGTCTTTCATTTTACGATAGCGTCACTCCCTGCCTGTTTTCCTGCTGGTTGTCGGACTGTTTCATGTGAAGACAATCCAGCAGATCAACTGGCAGGATTTTTAACCTATCACAAGCAGATAAGATTGACATTCCCTATTTAATTATCAGTTTCAGTGTCGCAATTCTTATCTGCTTGCTGGTAGCGTTTGTATTCAAACGGGTTCGCTATGATACGGTTAAACAACTTTACCACCGTCAAAAAAACTGGCAAAAGATGATACTTGAAAAACAAGTGGTATGAATCTGAACAGGTCAAAACAGAGGGTTTCTTTAAAGATAGTGCTGGTCGTACAAAGGAAAAAGATAACCTACTTCCCTAAAAATGTATTATCGACTTAAAAAAATGGCTTGATACAGATACGGGTGGAAATCACGCTGGGAAAAATATCAAGACCAACTCTTACACTTGGAAAAAGAAATTAGAGAGTGGCTTGTACTGTGAGCTGACGGATAAAGAGTTAAAGGATTCCTATGTGGAATATACTTTTGCTCTATGACACCATAGCCAGTCGTATTTCTATTGATGAAGTAGAAGCTAAAGATGGTAAACTTCGCTTAATGAAAAAAACGTATGGTGGGAATATGATAAGCTCCCTCATATGTTGATTGCTGGTGGTACAGGTGGCGGTAAAACTTACTTTATACTGACACTGATTGAAGCCTTGCTTCATACAGATTCAAAACTGTATATTCTTGACCCGAAAAAAATGCTGACCTTGCGGACTTAGGTTCTGTGATGGCAAATGTCTACTATAGAAAAAGAAGACTTGCTTTCTTGCATTGAAACATTCTATGAAGAAATGATGAAACGTAGTGAGGAAATGAAGCAGATGAAGAACTATAAGACTGGCAAAAAAATTATGCTTACTTAGGTCTCCCGGCACACTTCTTAATCTTTGATGAATACGTCGCTTTCATGGAAATGCTGGGAACAAAAAGAAAAACACCGCAGTTATGAATAAGCTGAAACAGATTGTCATGTTAGGGTCGTCAAGCTGGCTTCTTTCTAATACTGGCTTGTCAACGTCCAGACGCAAAAATATTTAGGCGACGGAATCCGTGATCAGTTTAATTTCAGAGTGGCTTTAGGTCGTATGTCTGAAATGGGCTATGGCATGATGTTTGGCAGTGACGTACAAAAAGGATTTCTTCTTAAAGCGAATCAAAGGTCGTGGCTATGTTGATGTAGGAACAAGTGTCATATCAGAGTTTTATACTCCCCTTGTACCAAAAAGGATATGATTTCTTGGAGGAAATTAAAAAGTTATCCAACAGCAGACAGTCCACGCAGGCGACGTGCGAAGCGGAAGTCGCAGGTGTGGACTGATCTTGCTGGCTGGTGTGGCAATAGCCACGCTAGCACTTAACCCCCGTATCTAACAGGGGGTACAAATCGACAGGAAACAGTCAAAAAAACATTAGAAAAATCCTTTGGTTACAAGGGATTTACAAAAATTTCAGCGTATGTCAAATGGGCTTTAAAAAGTTGACATACGCCTTTTTGATTGGAGGGATTTTTTTACTGAATGAACAAACTTGGTTACAGCATTTAAAAAGAAAAAAACGCTTGGCTTATGGACTATCTCAAAACCGTTTAGCTGTTGCGACTGGTATTACAAGGCAGTATCTAAGCGATATTGAAACAGGAAAAAGTCAAGCCATCAGAGGATTTACAGCAGTCCCTTTGGGAAGCTCTGGAACGCTTCAATCCCGACGCTCCCCTTGAAATGCTGTTTGATTATGTAAGGATTCGCTTTCCGACAACAGACGTACAGCAGGTGGTCGAAAACATCTTACAACTGAAACTGTCCTATTTTCTTCATGAGGACTATGGTTTCTATTCTTATTCAGAGCATTATGCTTTAGGCGACATATTCGTCCTTTGCTCCCATGAACTGGACAAAGGAGTTCTGGTGGAATTGAAAGGTCGTGGGTGCAGACAATTTGAAAGCTATCTTCTGGCACAACAAAGAAGCTGGTATGAGTTCTTTATGGACGTTTTGGTGGCTGGCGGTGTGATGAAACGCCTTGACCTTGCCATTAACGATAAGACAGGGATTTTGAATATCCCTGTACTCACTGAAAAGTGCCAACAGGAAGAATGTATCTCCGTCTTCCGCAGTTTTAAAAAGCTATCGCAGTGGCGAACTGGTACGCAAAGAGGAAAAAGGAATGTATGGGAAACACCCTCTATATCGGTTCATTACAAAGTGAAGTTTATTTCTGTATCTATGAAAAGGACTACGAGCAGTACAAGAAAAAAATGATATTCCCATTGAAGACGCAGAAGTAAAAAAACCGTTTTGAGATTCGATTGAAAAAAATGAGCGTGCTTTATTATGCAGTCCGTGATTTACTCGTCTATGACAATCCAGAGCATACCGCCTTTAAAAATTATCAATCGGTATATCCGTTTTGTAGATAAAGACGATTCCAAACCTCGTTCTGATTGGAAACTGAATGAAGAATGGGCTTGGTTTATTGGGAACAATCGTGAACGATTAAAACTAACCACAAAAACCAGAGCCTTACTCCTTCCAAAGGACGCTGAACTGGCTATCTCATCAAGTTGCCCCTGACCTTAAAGGTTGCGATTAAACTTGATGAAATCAACCAGACGCAGGTTGTAAAAAGACATTCTCGACCATGCGAAACTGACAGACCGACACAAGCAGATTTTTGAAGCAACAGTCAGTAAAAAGAACAGGACGTGATAACAACAAAAAAATAACTCAAATACAAATTCATTGAATATAGAGAGGAGAACATTTTTTTATGAATTTTTGGACAAAACCTTTATAACTGGTTTCTATCAAACGCTCAATCACTGGTGCTTTTAGCAATCGTTGTGATTGGCTTGTATCTTGGCTTCAAGCGTGAGTTTAGCAAACTGATTGGCTTTTTAATTATTGCGATTATTGCGGTTGGCTTAGTCTTCAACGCTGCTGGAGTAAAAAGACATTTTACTAGAGCTATTCAATCGCATTATTGGTGCTTAAATAAAACCGTTCTTTTGTGGAATATAAGTGGTTTTCTTATGTTCCGCAAAAGGAATGGTACACCAAACGAAGTGCGGTAGGGATTTTTGAATCTCTACAAAGAAAGGACGTGAATATATGGACGATATGCAAGTCTATATTGCGAATTTAGGCAAATACAATGAGGGCGAATTGGTCGGTGCGTGGTTTACCTTTCCCATTGACTTTGAGGAAGTCAAAGAGAAAATCGGCTTGAATGATGAATATGAGGAATACGCCATTCATGACTACGAGTTACCCTTTACGGTTGACGAATACACTTCCATTGGCGAACTCAATCGACTATGGGAAATGGTATCGGAATTACCCGAAGAATTACAATCGGAGCTATCTGCTCTGCTCACTCATTTTTTTCAAGCATTGAAGAACTAAGCGAACATCAAGAGGATATTATCATTCATTCCGATTGTGATGATATGTATGACGTGGCACGCTACTACATTGAAGAAACGGGTGCTTTAGGCGAAGTACCAGCTAGTCTTCAAAACTATATTGATTATCAAGCCTATGGTCGGGATTTAGACCTTTCAGGAACGTTTATCTCAACCAATCATGGGATTTTTTTGAAATCGTCTATTAAATCTGTCGGTACATTACTACTGGCAGATTTTTCTATTTTACGGGGTAGCTCAATCAGCTACCCCTATTTTTTTATGAAAGGATTGATTACATGAAGAAAAATACGAAGCTATACCAGTATCTGGTCTGTGGAAAAAGGTACTGTATTCTATCAATGATTTTAGACTTCCGTTTCCCATAACCTTTACGCAAATGACATGGTTTGTCGTGTCACTCTTTGCAGTGATGATATTTACAACTTGCCCCTCTTTCCATGATAGAGGGAGCATTTCTCAAATACTTTGGGATTCCTGTGGCTTTCACATGGTTTATGTCTACAAAAAAACTTTTTGATGGTAAAAAGCCTTATGGATTTTTTTGAAGTCTGTCATTGCTTATGCACTGCGACCAAAGCTGACCTATGCAGGAAAAAAAGTAACGCTTGGCAGAAACCAGCCACAAGAAGCCATTACAGCAGTTAGGAGTGAATTTTTATGGCATATCCAATTAAATACATTGAAAACAATCTCGTCTGGAATAAAGACGGGGAATGTTATGCTTACTATGAGCTTGTTCCTTACAATTACTCATTTCTAAGTCCAGAACAGAAAATACAAGTGCATGATTCTTTCAGACAGCTTATCGCACAAAATCGTGATGGCAAAAATTCATGCTTTTACAAATCAGTACAGAATCCAGCATACGTTCTGCACAAGAGCGTTCCAAAAATGAAGTCACTGGCAAGCTCAAAGCGGTTGCCTATGACAAAAATCGACCAACAGACAGACGCTTTAATATCCATGATTGGCGAAAAATCAAGTGAACTACCGTTTCTTTATCGGCTTTTAAGTTGCTTCTCAACGATCAGGAGTTTTCTATGAAAAGTCTTACCGTTGAAGCAAAAAATGCTTTGTCTGATTTTGTCTATGATGTGAACCATAAGCTGATGGGCGATTTTGTTAGTATGAGTAATGATGAAATCCTGCGTTTTCAGAAGATGGAAAAAGCTCTTAGAAAATAAAAATCTCTCGTCGTTTCAAAAATCCGCAGGTTAGATAAGGACGACTTCGGCTATCTGATTGAACACCTTTACGGACAGACAGGCACTGCCTATGAAGAGTATGAGTACCATCTATCAAAGAAAAAAAGCTGGATAATGAAACGCTGATTAAATACTATGACTTGATTAGTTTCTACTCGCTGTTTGGTGGAAGAAAAAAACAGCGATATTTGAAAAATCCAGCAGGAAGATGAAACCGTCTATGTAGCTTACTTTTACCATTAACAGCATTGTCGGAGAACTGGACTTCCCTGTCCTCTGAAATCTTCTACTACCAGCAACAGCAATTTACATTCCCTGATTGATACGTCAATGAATGTGGAAATTGTAGCGAATCGTAAAGCCCTATCTACTGTCCGCAATAAAAAGAAAGAACTGAAAGACTTGGATAACCACGCTTGGCAAAGTGATAATGAAACCAGCTCCAATGTGGCGGAAGCTCTGGAAAGTGTGAATGAGCTGGAAACCAATTTAGACCAAAGCAAGGAATCTATGTACAAGCTGTCTTATGTGGTAAGGGTATCAGCAAATGATCTTGACGAACTCAAACGTCGTTGTAATGAAGTGAAAGATTTTTATGACGATTTAAGCGTAAAACTGGTACGACCATTTGGGGATATGCTCGGCTTACATGAAGAATTTTTTTACCTGCCAGCAAGCGTTATATGAATGATTATATTCAATACGTGACCTCTGATTTCCTCGCTGGTTTAGGGTTTTGGTGCTACTCAAATGCTGGGGGAAAATGAGGGGATTTATGTTGGCTACAGCTTAGATACTGGACGCAATGTCTATCTGAAACCCTGCTCTTGCCAGTCAAGGGGTTAAGGGTTCAGTAACCAATGCGTTAGCGTCGGCTTTTGTTGGTTCGCTGGGTGGTGGTAAACCTTTGCGAATAACCTTATCGTCTATTATGCGGTGCTTTATGGGGCACAAGCAGTGATTGTAGACCCAAAAAGCAGAACGTGGCAGATGGAAAGAAACCTTGCCAGAGATTTCCCATGAAATCAATATCGTCACTCTGACTTCTGATGAGAAAAACAAAAGGCTTACTTGACCCTTATGTGATTATGAAAAAAATCCCAAAGATTCTGAATCACTGGCTATTGATATTCTGACATTCCTTACGGGGATTTCCTCTCGTGATGGGGAACGCTTCCCAATCCTTAGAAAAAGCCATTCGTGCAGTAACCAATAGTGAAGTACGAGGGTTGATGAAAGTGATTGAGGAATTACGGGTTGAGAATACGCCACTAAGTACCAGTATAGCCGACCATATCGAAAGTTTTACAGACTATGACTTTGCACATTTATTATTCAGTAATGGTTATGTGGAGCAGTCTATCAGCTTAGAAAAAAACAACTGAACATTATACAGGTTGCGGACTTGGTACTTCCCTGACAAGGAAACTTCCTTTGAGGAATATACCACTATGGAGCTTTTTATCCGTTGCTATGCTGATTGTCATTAGTACCTTTTGCTTTTAGACTTTATCCATACAGACCGAAGCATTTTTCAAGATTGTAGATTTAGACGAAGCATGGAGCTTTTTACAGGTAGCACAAGGAAAAAAACACTATCTATGAAGCTGGTTCGGGCTGGTCGTGCTATGAACGCTGGGGTATATTTCGTGACCCAAAAATACAGACGACCTCTTAGATGAAAAAAACTGAAAAAAATAACCTCGGCTTAAAATTTGCATTTCGTTCCACTGACCTTAACGAGATTAAAAAAAGACCTTAGCCTTTTTTTGGTGTAGACCCAGAGGACGAAAAACAATCAGAAGCGATTGCGTGATTTGGAAAAACGGGCAATGCCTTATCAGTGATTTATATGGTCGTGTCGGTGTGATACAGTTCCACCCTGTATTTGAAGAACTGCTCCATGCCTTTGATACCAGACCACCTGTGCGAAAAGAGGTGTAAATGTGAAACCATCAATAGTAAACAGAATAAAATCAAACTGGACGCTGAAACGTCTAGGTAAAGTGGCAATGACAGTGGCTTTCACACTTGTGATTGCCATTTTTTTCTTTTAGCCATGCTGGGAACGGTGGTTCAAGCTGCGGGCTTGGTAGATGATACGGTCAATGTGGCAAATGAATACAGCCGATACCCACTTGAAAAACTATCAACTGGATTTTTTTATGTGGATAATAGCTGGGGCTGGCTTCCGTGGAACTGGTCGGACGGGATTGGAAAAACAGGTCATGTATGGACTATATGCCATTACCAATTTTATTTGGACAATCAGTTTGTATGTTTCCAATGCGACAGGTTACTTAGTACAGGAAGCCTATTCCTTAGACTTCATTTCCGCTACAGCAGATTCCATTGGTAAGAATATGCAGACCTTAGCTGGTGTGAGTGCAAACGGATTTTTCAACAGAGGGTTTCTATGTTGGATTCCTCTTACTCTTGATTTTTGGTTCTTGGGGTTTATGTTGCCTATACGGGACTGATAAAGAGAGAAACCACAAAGGCAATTCATGCCATTATGAATTTTGTGCTGGTGTTTATCCTATCGGCTTCCTTTTATTGCCTACGCTCCCGACTACATTAAAAAAATCAATGACTTTTCATCAGACATCAGTAATGCCAGTTTATCACTTGGCACGAAGATTGTCATGCCCCATTCCGATAGTCAAGGCAAGGACAGCGTGGACTTAATCAGAGATAGCCTGTTTTCCATACAGGTTCAGCAACCGTGGCTACTGCTTCAATACAACAGTTCAGACATTGAAAGTATCGGTATTGACCGTGTGGAAAGCCTGCTCTCCACCAGCCCAGATTCCAACAATGGCGAAGACAGAGAAAAAATTGTTGCGGAAGAAATTGAAGACAGAAGCAATACCAATCTAACCATTACAAAGACCATTAACCGTTTAGGTACAGTCTTCTTCCTATTTGTCTTCAATATTGGGATTTCCATATTTGTATTCCTATTAACAGGAATCATGATTTTCTCGCAGGTACTTTTTATCATCTATGCTATGTTTCTGCCTGTGAGCTTTATTTTAAGCATGATTCCATCATTTGATGGTATGTCAAAACGAGCCATAACAAAGCTCTTTAATACCATTTTGACACGAGCTGGAATCACATTGATTATTACGACAGCATTTAGTATTTCAACCATGCTCTATACCTTATCGGCTGGTTATCCGTTCTTTTTGATTGCTTTTCTACAGATTGTGACCTTTGCAGGAATCTACTTCAAGCTGGGCAATTTAATGAGTATGTTTTCTCTACAGAGTAACGATTCTCAAAGTGTGGGAAGTCGTGTGATGAGAAAACCTCGTATGCTTATGCACGCTCACATGCACCGTCTACAGCGGAAACTTGGACGTTCCATGACTACTCTAGGGGCTGGGTCTGCCATTGTTACAGGTAAAAAAGGACAGTCGGGTTCGGGGAGTTCTGCAAGGACACAAGCAGATCACTCCCGACCAGACGGAAAGGAAAAATCAACACTTGGAAAACGTATCGGTCAAACCATCGGTACAGTAGCTGATACCAAAGACAGAATGGTAGACACTGCTAGTGGTTTGAAAGAACAGGTTAAAGATTTGCCGACCAATGCAAGATATGCAGTATATCAAGGAAAATCCAAAGTAAAAGAGAATGTCCGTGATTTAACCAGTAGTATTTCTCAAACCAAAGCGGACAGAGCCAGTGGACGCAAGGAACAGCAGGAACAAAGGCGAAAAAAACCATTGCGAAGCGTCGCTCTGAAATGGAACAGGTCAAACAGAAAAACAGCCTGCTTCTTCTGTTCATGAAAGACCGACTACAAGACAAGAACAATATCATGATGAACAGACCTCAAAACAGTCTAATATTCAGACTTCATATAAGGAATCTCAACAAGCCAAACAAGAGCGTCCAGCAGTTAAGTCCGATTTTTTTCAAGTCCAAAAAGTGGAACGCCAAGGCAATACCGTTCAAGAAAAAAACCGTTCAAAAAGCCAGCAACTTCAACCACTACAGCAGATAGAACTTCACAACGTCCAATCACAAAAAGAACGTCCGTCTACTGTTCAAAGAGTACCACTACAAAAATACAAGAAGTAGACCACCAATCAAAAACCGCCACCATTAAGAAAGTCGGTAAGAAACCATGAAGTTGAAAAACTTTAGTGATTGGTGGTTCTGGATTATTCTTGATGGTCTTCTCACTGCTTCTGTTTGTTGCCATTTTATTTTCAGATGAACAGGACAGCGGAATTTCCAATATTCATTATGGAGGTGTGAATGTTTCCGCAGAAGTGCTGGCTCATAAGCCTATGGTAGAAAAATATGCCAAAGAATATGGCGTTGAAGAATATGTCAACATACTTCTTGCGATTATACAGGTGGAATCGGGCGGTACTGCGGAAGATGTTATGCAGTCCTCGGAATCCCTCGGTCTTCCACCCTAATTCATTGAGTACAGAAGAATCCATTAAGCAAGGTGTGAAGTATTTCAGTGAATTATTAGCCAGTAGCGAAAGGCTCAGTGTAGATTTAGAATCGGTTATCCAGTCCTACAATTATGGTGGTGGTTTCTTAGGGTATGTGGCTAATCGTGGAAATAAATATACCTTTGAACTGGCTCAAAGTTTCTCAAAAGAGTATTCAGGTGGCGAAAAAAAGTGTCTTACCCCAATCCCATAGCCATACCTATCAATGGGGGCTGGCGATACAACTATGGCAATATGTTTTATGTGCAACTGGTAACGCAGTATCTTGTCACAACAGAGTTTGATGATGATACGGTACAAGCCATCATGGACGAAGCACTGAAATATGAGGGCTGGCGATACGTTTACGGTGGAGCTTCCCCGACTACTTCTTTTGATTGTAGCGGACTGACACAATGGACGTATGGAAAAGCTGGAATTAACTTACCACGAACCGCACAACAGCAATATGATGTGACCCAGCATATCCCACTATCGGAAGCACAAGCTGGCGATTTGGTTTTCTTTCATTCTACCTATAACGCTGGCTCTTATATTACTCATGTTGGGATATACCTTGGCAATAACCGTATGTTTCATGCAGGCGACCCAATCGGTTATGCCGACTTAACAAGCCCCTACTGGCAACAGCATTTAGTGGGAGCAGGACGAATCAAACAATGAGAAAGGAAGATTTAATGATGAAATTTAGAAAAAATCAGAATAAAGAAAAAACAGATACCAAAGGAAAAAGAAACCTCGTGTCTACTATAAGGTCAATCCTCATAAAAAAAGGTTGTGATTGCCTTGTGGGTACTTTTTAGGGCTTAGTTTCAGCTTTGCGATATTCAAGCACTTTACAGCTATAGATACTCATACTATTCACGAAACAACTATCATAGAAAAGGAATACGTTGATACTCATCATGTAGAAAATTTTGTAGAGAACTTTGCGAAAGTCTACTATTCATGGGAGCAATCCGATAAGTCCATTGATAATCGAATGGAAAGTCTAAAAAGGCTATCTGACAGATGAACTTCAAGCTCTCAATGTTGATACAGTACGCAAAGATATTCCTGTATCGTCTTCTGTAAGAGGATTTCAGATATGGACGGTAGAGCCAACTGGCGACAATGAGTTTAATGTAACCTACAGTGTAGACCAGCTCATTACAGAGGGAGAAAAATACAAAGACCGTCCACTCTGCTTATATAGTGAGTGTCTATGTAGATGGTTCTGGAAATATGGTACTGGTTAAGAATCCGACCATTACCAACATACCTAAGAAATCAAGTTATAAACCAAAAGCCATTGAAAGTGAGGGGACGGTTGATTCCATTACAACCAATGAAATCAATGAGTTTTTTTAACGACGTTCTTCAAGTTCTATCCTACAGCGACAGCCAGTGAACTTTCCTACTATGTGAATGACGGGATATTAAAAACCAATCGGAAAAAGAGTACATCTTTCAAGAACTGGTAAATCCTATTCACAATCGTAAGGATAATCAAGTCACGGTATCGCTGACAGTGGAGTATATCGACCAGCAGACCAAAGCAACGCAGGTATCTCAATTTGATTTGGTACTTGAAAAGAACGGGAGTAATTGGAAGATTATAGAATAACAAATATTGGTACATTATTACAGCTATTTTGTAATCACGTACTCTCTTTGATAAAAAAATTGGAGATTCCTTTACAAATATGCTCTTATGTGCTATTATTTAAGTATCTATTTAAAAAGGAGTTAATAAATATGCGGCAAGGTATTCTTAAATAAACTGTCAATTTGATAGTGGGAACAAATAATTGGATGTCCTTTTTTAGGAGGGCTTAGTTTTTTGTACCCAGTTTAAGAATACCTTTATCATGTGATTCTAAAGTATCCGGAGAATATCTGTATGCTTTGTATGCCTATGAGTTATGATAAAAAAATCCCAGTGATAAAGAGTATTTATCACTGGGATTTTTTTATGCCCTTTTGGGCTTTTTGAATGGAGGAAAAATCACATGAAAAATTATTAATATTGGAGTTTTAGCTCATGTTGATGCGGGAAAAAAACTACCTTAACAGAAAGCTTATTATATAACAGTGGAGCGATTACAGAATTAGGAAGCGTGGACAGAGGTACAACGAAAACGGATAATACGCTTTTAGAACGTCAGAGAGGAATTACAATTCAGACGGCGATAACCTCTTTTCAGTGGGAAAATACGAAGGTGAACATCATAGACACGCCAGGACATATGGATTTCTTAGCAGAAGTATATCGTTCATTATCAGTTTTAGATGGGGCAATTCTACTGATTTCTGCAAAAGATGGCGTACAAGCACAAACTCGTATATTATTTCATGCACTTAGGAAAATGGGGATTCCCACAATCTTTTTTATCAATAAGATTGACCAAAATGGAATTGATTTATCAACGGTTTATCAGGATATTAAAGAGAAACTTTCTGCCGAAATTGTAATCAAACAGAAGGTAGAACTGTATCCTAATATGTGTGTGACGAACTTTACCGAATCTGAACAATGGGATACGGTAATAGAGGGAAACGATGACCTTTTAGAGAAATATATGTCCGGTAAATCATTAGAAGCATTGGAACTCGAACAAGAGGAAAGCATAAGATTTCAGAATTGTTCCCTGTTCCCTGTTTATCACGGAAGTGCAAAAAACAATATAGGGATTGATAACCTTATAGAAGTGATTACGAATAAATTTTATTCATCAACACATCGAGGTCAGTCTGAACTTTGCGGAAAAGTTTTCAAAATTGAGTATTCGGAAAAAAGACAGCGTCTTGCATATATACGTCTTTATAGTGGCGTACTGCATTTGCGAGATTCGGTTAGAATATCGGAAAAGGAAAAAATAAAAATTACAGAAATGTATACTTCAATAAATGGTGAATTATGTAAAATCGATAAGGCTTATTCCGGGGAAATTGTTATTTTGCAGAATGAGTTTTTGAAGTTAAATAGTGTTCTTGGAGATACAAAGCTATTGCCACAGAGAGAGAGAATTGAAAATCCCCTCCCTCTGCTGCAAACGACTGTTGAACCGAGCAAACCTCAACAAAGGGAAATGTTACTTGATGCACTTTTAGAAATCTCCGACAGTGACCCGCTTCTGCGATATTATGTGGATTCTGCGACACATGAAATCATACTTTCTTTCTTAGGGAAAGTACAAATGGAAGTGACTTGTGCTCTGCTGCAAGAAAAGTATCATGTGGAGATAGAAATAAAAGAGCCTACAGTCATTTATATGGAAAGACCGTTAAAAAAAGCAGAGTATACCATTCACATCGAAGTTCCACCGAATCCTTTCTGGGCTTCCATTGGTCTATCTGTAGCACAGCTTCCATTAGGGAGCGGAGTACAGTATGAGAGCTCGGTTTCTCTTGGATACTTAAATCAATCGTTTCAAAATGCAGTTATGGAGGGGATACGCTATGGCTGTGAACAAGGATTGTATGGTTGGAATGTGACGGACTGTAAAATCTGTTTTAAGTATGGCTTATACTATAGCCCTGTTAGTACCCCCAGCAGATTTTTCGGATGCTTGCTCCTATTGTATTGGAACAAGTCTTAAAAAAAGCTGGAACAGAATTGTTAGAGCCATATCTTAGTTTTAAAATTTATGCGCCACAGGAATATCTTTCACGAGCATACAACGATGCTCCTAAATATTGTGCGAACATCGTAGACACTCAATTGAAAAATAATGAGGTCATTCCTAGTGGAGAAATCCCTACCAGGTATCTAAGAATATCGTAGTGATTTAATCCATAAATGGATGCAGGTCGGTTTAACAGAGTTGGGTATGGTACCATGTTACTACCGGTGAACTGGTTTTACAGCCCTGTCGTCCAAATAGTCGTGGATAGGATAGTACGATATAGTTCAATAGATGCACAATCTTTAAAATTTGAACTGTTATATAAATATATTTCTTGTTAAATAAGATGAAACATTTTTAATAAACGATTTGAATTAAAGTGGAAGAGGAGAAGTATTATAAATCTGCAAGTGGATATTTTGCACCCCAGTATGTGGAACAAACATTAAAGATATAAAGATACTGAACTAAAAATTCTCATTGTCCGAAAATGTGAAGGAAGAAATTTAACAGAAATAAAGTATTCAAAGTAGAGGCTGGCAAACAGGGTCATACAACCACGATCGTATTCTTCCGCGGCAGTATCTTCTCGACCCCTGATGCCCACATACTGCTGCCAGCAGACTCATTGCAGATAGCTCGTCTTCGTAAAGTTTTATCCGTTATTTCTCATCTGTAATCGCTGGGTGTTTTTACCAGTTATTAGCAGGTAGGGTCCTGAGCGCCATGAGGAATACCGATGTGGTGAAATAGATTTAAAATTTTATGAAGGCTTTGCAGCATTTAATCCTGACGTAATATCTTCTCTCTATTGTGAGTTATTAGTAGCAGAAGTTTCTAAACTGTTTTATCCAGGACCAAAAAGTGTGCATTATCTTAAACCTTTGTATAATAGGAATTGAAGTTAAATTAGATGCTAAAAAAATTTTGTAATTAAGAAGGAGGGATTCGTCATGTTGGTATTCCAAATGCGTAATGTAGATAAAAACATCTACTGTTTTTGAAACAGACTAAAAAAACAGTGATTACGCAGATAAATAAATACGTTAGATTAATTCCTACCAGTGACTAATCTTATGACTTTTTAAAACAGATAACTAAAAATTACAAACAAATCGTTTAACTTCTGTATTTATTTATAGATGTAATCACTTCAGGAGTGATTACATGAACAAAAAAATATAAAATATTCTCAAAACTTTTTAACGAGTGAAAAAGTACTCAACCAAATAATAAAAACAATTGAATTTAAAAAGAAACCGATACCGTTTACGAAATTGGAACAGGTAAAGGGCATTTAACGACGAAACTGGCTAAAAATAAGTAAACAGGTAACGTCTATTGAATTAGACAGTCATCTATTCAACTTATCGTCAGAAAAAAATTAAAAACTGAACATTCGTGTCACTTTAATTCACCAAGATATTCTACAGTTTCAATTCCCTAACAAACAGAGGTATAAAAATTGTTGGGAATATTCCTTACCATTTAAGCACACAAATTATTAAAAAAAGTGGTTTTTTTGAAAGCCATGCGTCTGACATCTATCTGATTGTTGAAGAAGGATTCTACAAGCGTACCTTGGATATTCACCGAACACTAGGGTTGCTCTTGCACACTCAAGTCTCGATTCAGCAATTGCTTAGTCGCCAGCGGAATGCTTTCATCCTAAACCAAAAGTAAACAGTGTCTTAATAAAACTTACCCGCCATACCACAGATGTTCCAGATAAATATTGGAAGCTATATACGTACTTTGTTTCAAAATGGGTCAATCGAGAATATCGTCAACTGTTTACTAAAAATCAGTTTCATCAAGCAATGAAACACGCCAAAGTAAACAATTTAAGTACCGTTACTTATGAGCAAGTATTGTCTATTTTTTTAATAGTTATCTATTATTTAACGGGAGGAAATAATTCTATGAGTCGCTTTTGTAAATTTGGAAAGTTACACGTTACTAAAGGGAATGTAGATAAATTATTAGGTATACTACTGACAGCTTCCAAGGAGCTAAAGAGGTCCCTAGCGCCTACGGGGAATTTGTATCGATAAGGAATAGATTTAAAAAAATTTCGCTGTTATTTTTGTACAATAAGGATAAATTTGAATGGTACCATAAACGACCGTTTATGGTACCTTTTCATTTTCCTGCTTTTTTTCTAAATGTTTTTTTAAGTAAATCAAGTACCAAAAATCCGTTCCTTTTTTTCATAGTTCCTATATAGTTATACTTAATGAGTTATGGTACATTTAAATTATAAAAATTAAGGAGGTTTTTTTATGATTTTTTTGGCTATGCTCGAGTGAGTACGGATGATCAAAATCTTAGTTTACAAATTGATGCACTTACTCATTATGGAATTGATAAATTATTTCAAGAAAAAGTAACTGGTGCGAAAAAAGACCGACCGCAATTAGAAGAAATGATCAACCTACTACGTGAAGGAGATTCTGTTGTCATTTACAAGTTAGATCGAATTTCACGATCAACTAAACATTTGATTGAACTTTCTGAATTATTTGAAGAACTTAGTGTCAATTTTATATCTATTCAAGATAACGTAGATACTTCAACGTCTATGGGAAGATTCTTTTTCCGAGTTATGGCTAGTTTAGCAGAACTGGAACGGGATATTATTATTGAACGAACTAACTCTGGTCTTAAGGCAGCCAGAGTCCGAGGAAAAAAAGGGGGCCGTCCAAGTAAAGGTAAGCTATCAATTGATTTAGCTTTAAAAATGTATGACAGCAAAGAGTATTCTATTCGTCAAATTCTTGATGCCTCTAAATTAAGCAAAACAACCTTTTACCGTTACCTCAATAAAAGGAATGCTTAAGATATGGCTATGAAAAGAATTTTAACTACTTCACAGCGTGAACAACTTCTTTCTGTAGACCACTTATCAGAAGAGGATTTTAAAGCGTATTTTAGTTTTTCTGATTATGATCTGGAGGTTATTAATCAACACCGTGGAAAGGTCAATAAACTAGGATTTGCGATACAACTTTGTTTGGCCCGGTATCCTGGGTGTTCTTTAAGTAATTGGCCGATTAAATCAACCAGACTAACTTCTTATGTGAGTCGACAGCTCCATCTTGATGCAATTGATTTAAATTCATATGATCATAGAAATACACGTGCAAATCACTTCAACGAGATCTTAGAAGTATTCAACTATCATCGATTCGGTAGTGCTAATACACAAAAACAGTTAATAGAATATTTAATTGAACTAGCTTTAGAAAATGATGACTCTATCTATCTAATGAAAAAAACAATTGATTTCTTAACTCGAAAAAGAATTATTTTTCCATCTATAGCTACACTTGAAGACATTATAAGCCGCTGTCGAGATAAAGCAGAAAACAACTTATTTTCAATATTACTCTGTTCATTAACAGATATACAAATTGAAAAACTAGAGAGTTTGTTTCAAATTTATGAAGAGACGAAAATAACTAAACTCGCTTGGCTAAAAGACATTCCAGGTAAGGCAAATCCAGAAAGCTTTATGAGTATTTGTAAAAAAGTGGAAGTGATTGCTTCCATGGGACTCGGGACAATTAATGTCTCCCATATTAATCGGAACAGGTTTCTTCAGCTAGCTAGACTAGGGGAAAATTATGATGCATATGACTTCTCCCGTTTTGAGCTTGAAAAAAGATACTCTTTACTTATTGCTTTTTAGTCAATCATCATCAATATCTGATCGATCAACTGATTGAGATTAATGACCGCATTTTAGCAAGTATTAAACGCAAAGGGACACGTGATTCACAAGAACAGTTAAAAGAAAAAGGAAAATTGGCTACTAAAAAATTGGAACATTATGCTTCTTTAATTGATGCTCTTCACTTTGCAAAAGATAATGATAGTAATCCTTTTGACGAAATTGAACGAATCATGCCTTGGGAAGATTTAGTACAAGATGGAGAAGAAGCTAAAAAAATTACAGGTAATAAAAATCATGGCTATTTAGAAATGGTTCGAAATAAAGCTAATTACCTCCGAAGATACACGCCAATGTTATTGAGGACCCTTTCGTTCAAAAGCAACTCCGGCGAGCAAATCCAGTCCTCATAGCTCTAACTCAACTAACTGATTTACACAATAGTGGTAAAAGAAAAAAATACCGGCAGATACTTCTACTGATTTTTGTGAGTAAAAAAATGGAAAAAGCCTTGTTCTACCAGAAGAGGGGAAAAATAGATCGGTCTTACTATGAGTTAGTAGCTTTCACCGAGCTAAAGAACAATATTCGATCAGGAGATATTTCAGTTGAAGGAAGTATGATCCATCGAAATATTGATGATTACTTAGTTGATTTATCTGCTTGTATTGATTCAGAAACTATTCCAGACACGTTTGAGGACTATTTAAAGGATCGGGAAATAATTTTTAGATTTACAGCTTCAATTTTATTCGACAGTTGATAAGAGAATTTCAAGAGCAAACCTTAAAAAAAGTTGGAAAAAAAGTTACACCTAGCGAAGCAGAAATATATAGAAAAAAACTTTATTCAATAATTCCTAAGATAAGGCTTAGTGATCTTTTTAATTGAGGTGGACAGTTGGACCAACTTTTCACAAGAATTTAGTCATGATTCTACAGGAAACCGCCGAGTGAACAAGAAAGAAAAAAATTATTTTTTTGCTCGCTTTGCTGGGTTTAGGGATGAATATTGGTCTTGAAAAAAATGGTACCAATCAACTCCTGGAATTTCTTATTCTCAGTTAGCCAATGCCAAACAATGGCGCTTTTATAAAGAAGCTCTGACTCGTGCTCAATCTGTTTTGGTTAATTATCAGTTAAAAGCTTCCTGTTGCAGACTTTTTGGGGTGAAGGAAAAAACCACTGCTTCAGACGGAATGCGCGTCCCAGTGGGCGTCTCAGCTCTAAAATCCGATGTTAATCCACATTACAAAAGTATGGAAAAAGGAGCTACAATGATTCGATCAATAAATGATAGGCATACGACTCATCATATCGAGGTTGCTTCAACTAATACAAGGGAAGCTACTCATACCCTTGATGGCCTACTTTATCATGAAACAGATCTAGATATTGAGGAACATTTTACTGATACAAATGGGTATTCTGATCAGGTGTTTGGAATGACCGCATTACTAGGCTTTGATTTTGAACCTCGCATCAGAAATATAAAAAAATCACAATTATTTTCTATCAAATCACCTTCCTACTACCCTAACTTATCAGAAGATATAAGCGGAAAAATCAATGTAAAAATTATTGAAGAAAACTATGATGAAATTAAACGAATCGCCTATTCGATTCAAACAGGAAAAGTATCTAGTTCTTTACTATTAGGAAAGCTAGGCTCATACGCACGTAAGAATAGAGTAGCTCTTGCACTGAGAGAACTAGGTCGCATTGAAAAAGAGCATTTTTTTATGATAGATTATATTACAGATAGTGAGCTACGGCGAAGGATCACTCATGGACTAAATAAGACAGAAGCGATTAATGCTTTAGCTAGAGAACTATTTTTTGGGCGACGCGGAAAATTTATGGAGCGCGATATTCGCCGACAACTTCAAAGTGCTAGTGCGCTTAATGTGTTAATAAATGCAATAAGTATATGGAACGCCGTCTACTTACAAGCGACTTTTATAATTATCTCGTCAAAAATAGATCCCGAAGTAACTAAGTATATGAAGCATGTATCTCCTATTAATTGGGAGCATATCACTTTTCTTGGAGAGTATAAATTTGACTTGTTATCTATTCCTAAACACTTAAGAGAATTGAATATAAAAAAATAAATAGACTTTTGAAACATTGGTTTAGTGGGAATTTGTACCCCTTTATCGATACAAATTCCCACTAAGCGCTCGGGACCCCAGGTAAGAAAAAAATTCATCAACGGAAACATGAAGTAACGATACAAGGTCATAAAGAACTTGTATGCTGGGGTGTTGCCCTTTATTTTCAATATTAGTTAAGTACCGTGGGTCAATTTCAATCAATGCTCCCACTTGTTCACGAGTTAAACCTCGTTTCAATCGAGCTTCTTTAATGGCTAAACCAAAAGGCTCTAAAATCATATTTATCTTCTTTTTTTACGCATAGTAGACCACCTCTATACATTTTATTGTTCCTACTGAATTAAAAAAACAGGTATAGAAAAAAACGTGTTATATGGTTTATAGGTTTATATTTAATAAAAAAAGCACTACTAAACGCCAATAAAAAAACCGTTATATGGTAGTGCTATTTACGCTGTTAAAATATTGTATATTACTTCCAAATGGCGGTTTGTTGGAGGTCAACGTCGCCATGAAGTACATCATATACAATAAATTTCCTTACATTGGGTTCTTGTCAAAAAAAGTCGTCTATCTGCAATAGATAAGTACGTCCACCAATGTGGTTTTTATAAATCATATAGATAGAATAACAGAAGCATGTAAACAGAGAAATAAATCTGTTTATATGCTTTTTTGGCTATTCAGAACTTTTTTACAAAGTTTATTTATCAGTAATGCAACAAATCCCCCTTTCACATTGGGACTAAGAGTGAAAGGAGATAAACGAGCAAGGCTCACTTCCTTTCCTAGACAGAAAGGGGGTGAGAAACATGAAACCATCTTCTTTTCAGACCACAATAGAAAATCAGTTTGACTATATCTGTAAACGTGCTATGGAAGACGAGCGAAAGAATTATATGCTTTATCTTTCAAGGATTGCAAAGCGTGAGGTGTCCTTTTCGGATGTTGGCGATTATCTTGTTAGCCAGTTTGCGACAACAGATAACTATTCAACTGACTTTCAGATTTTTACACTCAATGGAATATCAGTTGGTGTTGAAAATGATTTATTGAGTGAAGCATTACGTGAGTTGCCAGACAAGAAACGTGAAATTCTACTGCTGTTTTACTTTATGGACATGAGCGATTCAGAAATTGCAGACCTGTTGAAATTGAACCGTTCTACTGTCTATCGGCATAGAACCAGTGGACTAGCCTTAATCAAAGTTTATGGAGGAATTTGAAGAATGAAAACACAATATCCTATGATTCCCTTTCCTCTCATTGTAAAGGCAACAGATGGCGATACAGAAGCGATTAACCAGATTCTACATCATTACAGAGGGTACATAACGAAACGTTCCCTACGACTTATGAAAGATGAATATGGCAATCAAAGTATGGTCGTTGATGAAGTCTTACGTGGAAGAATGGAAACCAGACTGATTACAAAGATTCTGTCATTTGAAATTAAGTAATAACCTCTCTCTTTTCGTGGAAGCGTGCCATACTATTCCACGCTTCCCGAACAGGGAGGTTTGTTATTCCATCAAAGCATATTGAGCTTTCAATGTGTTTTGATAGGCTAACGAGCCATTGTTCTTTGAAAAACTGAATAAAAAGTAATTGAATACGTTTCGATAAGAAAAGAGCCAACGGAGCTAACCGCCATGACCTATCTTCTAAAGATAGCGAGCGTTTCAGTTAGTGTTCCGAAAAACAATCTTTAGCAGGATTGCCAGCGACGACTTTCTTATCGTGATAATGATACTCCCATACAGTCAATAGTCCGAGCGTTAAAAAGCGTCGCAGGCAATGAGTATGGCTACATGAGAACCATGCAGGGGTGGAACTCCCGTGAGCTTTGCTAGAGCTGTTCGATTGCTTGTAAAACAACTTTTATGAAATCCAATAAGTGATTTGGAAAGGAGGATTTTATGAAGCAGACTGACATTCCGATTTGGGAGCGTTATACCCTAACTATTGAAGAAGCGTCAAAATATTTTCGTATTGGCGAAAAACAAGTCGCGTCGTTTGGCAGAAGAAAATAAAAATGCAAACTGGCTGATTATGAATGGCAATCGTATTCAGGTTAAACGAAAACAATTTGAAAAAATTATAGATACATTGAACGCAATCTAGCGTAGCCAAAGGGTCTTGTATATGATAAAATAGTATTAAGTCGTATCAGGGCTCTTTCCATAATGGAAAGGAGCAAATGCCATGTCAGAAAAAAGACGTGACAATAAAGGTCGAATTTTAAAGACTGGAGAGAGCCAACGAAAAGACGGAAGATACTTATACAAATATACAGATTCATTTGGAGAACCGCAATTTGTTTACTCGTGGAAACTTGTGGCTACAGACAGAGTACCAGCAGGAAAGCGTGATTGTATCTCACTTAGGGAGAAAATCGCAGAGTTACAGAAAGACATTCATGATGGTATTGATGTTGTAGGAAAGAAAATGACACTCTGCCAGCTTTACGCAAAACAGAACGCTCAAAGACCAAAGGTTAGAAAAAACACTGAAACTGGACGCAAATATCTTATGGATATTTTGAAGAAAGACAAGTTAGGTGTAAGAAGTATTGACAGTATTAAGCCATCAGACGCTAAAGAATGGGCTATTAGAATGAGTGAAAATGGTTATGCTTATCAAACCATCAATAACTACAAACGTTCTTTAAAGGCTTCATTCTATATTGCTATACAAGATGATTGTGTTCGGAAGAATCCATTTGACTTTCAACTGAAAGCAGTTCTTGATGATGATACTGTCCCTAAGACCGTACTAACAGAAGAACAGGAAGAAAAACTGTTAGCCTTTGCAAAAGCTGATAAAACCTACAGCAAAAATTATGATGAAATTCTGATACTCTTAAAAACAGGTCTTCGTATTTCAGAGTTTGGTGGTTTGACACTTCCAGATTTAGATTTTGAGAATCGTCTTGTCAATATAGACCATCAGCTATTGAGAGATACTGAAATTGGGTACTACATTGAAACACCAAAGACCAAAAGTGGCGAACGTCAAGTTCCTATGGTTGAAGAAGCCTATCAAGCATTTAAGCGAGTGTTAGCGAATCGAAAGAATGATAAGCGTGTTGAGATTGATGGATATAGTGATTTCCTCTTTCTTAATAGAAAGAACTATCCAAAGTGGCGAGTGACTATAATGGTATGATGAAAGGTCTTGTTAAGAAATACAACAAGTATAATGATGATAAGTTACCACACATCACTCCACATAGTTTGCGACATACATTCTGTACCAACTATGCAAATGCAGGAATGAACCCAAAAGCATTACAATACATTATGGGGCATGCAAATATAGCCATGACGCTGAACTATTACGCACACGCAACATTTGATTCCGCAATGTCAGAGATGAAACGCTTGAATAAAGAGAAGCAACAGGAGCGTCTTGTTGCTTAGTAGTACAAATGAATTTACTACTTATTTACCACTTCTGACAGCTAAGACATGAGGAAATATGCAAAGAAACGTGAAGTATCTTCCTACAGTAAAAATACTCGAAAGCACATAGAATAAGGCTTTACGAGCATTTAAGAAAATATAAAAAGATAATTAGAAATTTATACTTTGTTTTATCAAAAAATAAAATCATAAACAAAATTAAGAAAACAAGTGTTTATAATTCAGAAAATTTCATCTCAATTCAAAAACAAGTGTACTAATAACTCTATATTTTTTTGAACGCTCCAAACCAAAATCCATTATTCCTAATAAATAACTCATCACCAAAAGCTCTAGTATGTTTTGAACCGATTTCTAATTTTACAAGACGCATAGGAGCCAATAATTCAATTAACTCACTTTCTGTATAAACTCTTTCTAACATTGAATCTAGTTTTCTACGTATATAACCTTTTTCTAGTAAAGAATTATCAGGAATTGCATCTCGGAAAATTCCATCTTTCCGTGGACAATAAAAATAATACATTCCTCCTGCTTTCAACACCCTTTTCACCTCTGAAAAATAGTTTTGTCTATCTTTTTCATCAACTATAAATGTAATCGCAGACATTATATCAAATATAGAATCGAAATGGTTGTCAGGAAAATCTAAACCTTTACCTACATCTGTCTGTGTTATATGACAATTAAATTGTGGAAATGACTTAGTCAATAATTGTTTTGCACTATCAGCGGTACTCCTTTGTTAAATCTACACCACAATAAGTATCAGCATAATGATTTTCAATTAAATAGTAAAGATTCCTTCCAAAACCACAACCAACTTCTAATACCCTGCACTCATCGTTTTGAGTAACGATTTGATTTCTCAAAGAAAAAATCTTTTGAACTGCATCATTAGGAACTAAGCGTGTCTCTGTTTTTGATGATTGGGCGTGTAATTCTTCCCATTTCTTGTGATTATCTTCATTTAAAACAAATGTATCCATTGAACTCTCCATATCTCATTATCGTTTCTACATGATGAAATCCAGCACTCTTTAACATTTCTTTATTTTCAGCATGAGTGTGGTTAATCATAACTCCCTCCAAGCTCAATTGCTTAGATAGAATTTCTTCTGGACTAAATCCATGTTCTTGCTTGAATTTAATATAATTGGAAACTATCAATTTATTTACCTTAGGATCTGTCATGATTTCTTTCTCAAATAGAATAAACGCTCCACCTTCAACTAAAGATTCATATATTTTTGATAAAATCTTTATTCTCTTGTCTGGAAGAATAAACTGAAGGAAATAATAGCTAATAATTAAATCGCTGGGTTCTAACCTGGCTTCCTCCACGGAGCTTGTTATGAATTCAAGCTCAGGAAATTTCGATTGTGCTACCTGATTCATTTCTGGAATCTCTTCTATCCCGATAAAACGAACTTCTTTTTTAGACTTGTGACGCTGGTATAATTTACCAATCAGATTACCCGTTGCAGAGCCTAGCTCATAACATAAGGAATGGTCACGAATAAAAAATCGCTTAGATGACAAACAAGGTCATGTCCTTCATCATATAAAGGAATGGATTGTCTAACATGCTCATCAAAATGTTGAGCTACACCATTACCAAAACTCCATTGTGTTCCATTTTGAATAACAATATCATTTCCAACTTCCATAGACTACTCCTCTTCTCCCTTGACTTTCCAGTTTACTAATACCAATGCTAACACAACCATCGAACCCCCAAGAACCAAATTCAATGTAAACGGCTCATGTAAGCCCATAATAGAAAAGATAGTTGAAAAATACTGGAACTAAAAAAACAAGAAACTGCTAGCTACTGTTGCTCCCCTTTGTCCTAGACTATAAAAACCACAGTCCAAACGAACCAACAGACGCAGGAATAATTAACCATATAAACCAAACCCAGCCCCAAAATCCTAAATTTAGAAAGTTATAACTTTCATGCACAGGTATTGAGAATAAGTAAAGGAATACCCCACCTAATAACAATTGCCAAGCTGTAAATATCCATGGACCGTTATCAAAAGGAATTTTCTTGGTGACAACTGTATTGATTGACCAACAGAATGAACCAAGTAAAGCAAACAAAGCACCTAAACTAAACGCAGATACATCTAGTCCAATACAAGTAACAACTCCAGCCACACCTAATACTAAGGCACTTATCTTCTGAATAGTCAATGTATCTTTTAACAAAAAATGTGCTAAGAAAGCTAACCAAAGAGGATTCGTAAATAAGATAATGGAAGACATCGATGACGACACATCATGAGCTAGGGCAAGATTAAGAAATCCCATGGTTCCAGCTGTCTGTAAGAGCCCGATAGTCACAACCAATATAAACCCCTTTATCTTGCTACCTTGACTTTTAGGGATGATAGTCCCTCCCTTGCCAAATAAAAACGATAATACCAACATCACTAACCCAGCAATAATAAATCGAACACCCCCAAGTAATAATGGAGGAGTCTTTTCAACTACTATGAGATATTTCCCAGTTGGAAAAGACGACCCCATAAAAAGTGTGGTAAGTAATATAGAAATCAAAAAAATAAAATTTGAACCTCGTTTCATTTCTTTCCCCTTCTTTCAAAAGATATTGATGATATTTTTTGTCTTTTATTCTACTCTTTTTAAAAAATGAATGTCAAGAGATTTATCAAAAAATTCCAAGATTATTTTTTTTAAACTCCTATGTATTGAGAAAAAAACAAAAAAAGGCTATACTGGTAATTGTGGATAATGATTATCTTTTTATATGGAGGTACAAACATGCGATTGTCATCAGGTTGGGAACAGTCAGTCTATGTCTTACTCATGTTAGATCAGCTCCCTGAAGGAAAATATATCAATACAATTTCCTTGAGTGAACGGCTAGAAGTTTCAGATTCTTATTTGAAAAAAATTATAAAACTATTAGACAACGAGGGATTGGTTAAATCCGTTAGAGGGAAAAATGGAGGCATTGCTCTTTCTAAACCTCTCAGTCAAATCACCTTTTACGATGTATTTGTAGCTATAGAAGGAAAAAATCGAATCTTTGAAAGTCAAAATCTTCTAAAAAAATTCTTAGGCAACAAGGAAAGTAAAAAGGCTAAAAGATGCGTCGTAACCAACTCTCTTGATATTATTGAAAATACTTTAGTTGCAACCCTGACTTCTATTACACTCAGCCAGGTAGCCCATCAATCTGAGATTAACTATGATTTAACCGATATCAGAAATTGGATCAATAAATGCCAAAACTAGCTGAAGAAAAAATTCTTCAACTAGTTTTTATAAATCCTTGACAAATAATTTTACAAGGACTATACTATATTTGAAGATATAATATATCTTCTATATCGTCAACAATGATATTTCATTGCATGCTTTTGGATAGCTAAAGAAAGAAGGTTCTTATGAAAGTTATTTTAGCTACTGACCAAGATGGTTTCCAACTGAAAGAAACCGTCAAACACTATCTGCTTCATTCTGGTTATGAAGTAATTGACCTCAACTCTACACAAGGTTCTGCGGATTTCGTTGATTCTACTGTCAATGCTATTACAGAGTTTAGAAAATATAAGCAAGCTCGTGCTATTCTTTTTGACAAGTTTGGACATTCTTTTATGCCTGCTAATAAGTTTAAAGGTATTATCTGCGCCGCTGTTTCCGATGAACACTCTGCCATGATGACTATTCGACACAATTCTACTCCAATCATTACAATTGGTTCTGGAATTACAGGCGCTATTTTAGCAGTTGAAATAGTCAAAGCCTTTCTTGAGCACAACTATGATTCTGGTCGTCACCAAGTTCGCATTGATATGCTGAACAAGCTCTGCTAGGAGGTATTCCCATGAAAATTGCTCTCGGTTGTGATCACATTGTAACAGATGTGAAGATGAAGATTTCAAACACCTAAAAGAACAAGGTCATGAAATCATTGATGTTGGTACTTATGATTTCGTCCGTACTCACTATCCTATTTATGGTCGCTTAATTGCAGAGGAGGTCGTCAATGGACGGGCTGACTTTGGAGTCGCCCTTTGCGGTACAGGTGTTGGAATTGCTGTATCTGCTGATAAAGTTCCTGGAACTCGAGTTGTACTTGTCGGAGATGTTGCGACTGCTCGTTCCGCTCGTGAAAATCTCAATGCTAATATTGTTGCTTTCGGTGGTGCAATCCTAGGTATCAATTTCATTAACAACATTGTAGATGAATTTATCAATACCAAGTACAAACCAAGTCCTGAAAAAGAAGAATTGATTGCGAAAATTGATAAACTATCTGAAGTGAGCCCAGATGTAGCTGCCAATGATCATATCTTCGATGAAGAGAATGTCAAGTGGAATCGTGGAGAATATCACGATTAACTTGTATTCCGCCTTCTATATTTTATCTAATACTCAATGAAAATCAAAGAGCAAACTAGAAAGCTAGCCGCAGGCTGCTCAAAGCACTGCTTTGAGGTTATAGATAGAACTGACGAAGTCAGCTCAAAACACTGTTTTGAGGTTGTAGATAGAACTGACGAAGTCAGTAACCATACCTACGATAAGGCGACGCTAACGTGGTTTGAAGAGATTTTCGAAGAGTATAACCTTGAGGATAACTAGCTCAAGGTTATTTTTACGTCATCAAAAAAGTCTAGAGATATTTCTATCCCTAGACTAAATTTTTTCGCAATTTGAGTGCTACACGCGTTCTTTCCATGAAGTCGCTGTTGTTTGAAGAACTTTGTTGAGCTCATCAATGTTTTCAAAACCTGTTGTACGAAGCCATTCGCGAGCTGCTACTTCACCATCTTTGATGTAAGCTTCAACTGATCCAGCCCACGTAGCACGGCCACAAAGAACTCCGTTAAAGTTTGCACCTGATTCATGAGCAAATACAAGAGTATCTTGAAAAAGTTTAGCTGATACACCAGCACTCAAGTAGATGTATGGCAAGTTAGTTGCTTCATCTTGTGCTTTGAAGAAGGCTGCTGCTTCTTCACGTGTATAAACTACTTCACCTTCAGCGAAGCCTTCAACATATTTAATGTTAACAGGAACTTCTACTTTCAAGACATCAATGTTAAAGCGTGGGTCAGAGAAGACTTTCATAGCACCAATAACTTTATGTGGTTTTACTTTCGCGTATTCTACAGAACCTGCGTCAGCAATTTTTTCATCGTAAGCAAGGATTTCAAGGAAGAATGGGATATCTTCAGCCACACACTCAGAACCAATGCGTTCGATGTAAGCTTGTTTTTCTTGGTTAAGTTCGTCTGAGCTATCTACATCATAGTAAAGCAAGAATTTAACTGCATCTGCACCTTCTTCTTTAATACGTTTTGCCGACCAAACGTCCAAGCAGTCTGGCAAGCGTTTTGTGCTTGTTGTGTCGTAACCTGTTTTTTCATAAGCAAGGAGAAGACCAGCTTTTTCATCAAGAGCTTTAGTTGCTGGAAGTCCATATTCAGGGTCAAGAAGCATTGATGAAGCGTATTTAGTCAATTCATCTGCTACCAAAACTTTCAGTTCTTCCATTTGAGCCACAGTTGGTTCTTCTGTTTGGTGTTGAGCCATGAGGCGTTTCAAAGCACCACGTTGGTCAAATGCAAGAGCTGAGATGATACCATTTTCATCAGAAAGTTTTTCTAAGCGTGCACGTTTTTGTTCTGTTAAAGCCATTTTATACCTCTTTTACTATTAATTGATCATATAGAGCTTGATAGTTGGCCATGTTGACATGACCAGTCATTTTTCTTGAGCATTGAGCATACCAAGGACATTTGCCTTGATGAGTAATTCTGCATCCGATTCTTTATGAAGAAGGCCTGAAGAAATTCCTGCCACAGTAGAGTCTCCAGATCCAACAGGATTTACCACCTGAATTCTAGGAATATCTACCTTGTAGAAAGTGTCACCATGTTTGGCAAAGGCACCGTTGGCACCAAGTGAAACGATAATCCATTCAATACCTGCAAACAAAGGTTCTTGAAGTACTTCTTTTAATTCATCCAAATCCTCAGAAACTTCTCTTCCAAGAAGCTGAGACAATTCCTCATTATTTGGTTTGATGACTGTTGGTTTATGTGGTGATTCAAGAACCGCCTGAAGAGCCGCACCAGAGCAGTCCAAGACTACAGGCTTGCCAGCTTGATTAGCAAGTTCTACCAAACTCGCATAGTAATCAACTGGAAGGCCAGCTGGCAGACTACCTGAGATAGCTACTACTTCAACTGACTCCAGAAGATTTTTGAAATGTTCCAAAAAGTCCTGACCTTCCTGTTCCAATACTACAGGACCTTTTTCAAGAACTTCTGTTTGGTTGTCTCCGTGGAGAATAGCAATACAGTTCCGAGTTTCTCCCTGAATTGAGAAGAAATCTTTCTTTACTTGATCATCGATATTTTCAACCAAAAACTCACCAAGTTTGCCACCCACTAAACCAGTAGCAAGAACAGAATCTCCAAATTCTGAAAGTACTCGGGTAACATTGAGTCCCTTACCACCAGCCGTTTTGGTTACATCCACCACACGATTGACAGTATCAATCTTCAACTCATCCAAAGGATAGGAAATATCAATGGATGGGTTCATTGTGACTGTTAAAATCATAGGTCACCTCTTAGTCGTGGTATTCTCCGCGATCCCATTTTTCAAGGAATTCAGTGAAGAAGTTTGCTTCTGTTTGTTGAGCATTGTGACTTTCAACATGTTCAATTTTCGCAATCAATTTTTTATTTTCTTCAGATGGTTTGTATTCAGCATGGATGAAAGCCTCGATGATGTCACACATGAGCAATTCACCAGTAATCTTACCACCAAAACCGATAACGTTAGCGTTCAATTGTTCTTTAGCATAAAGGGCTGTTGTCATATCACGAACCAAGGCAGAACGAACACCTGGGACTTTATTTACAGCGTTGTTTATACCAACACCAGTACCACAGATACATACTCCAAGATCAGCTTGACCGCTAGTTACAGCTTCCCCTACTTTTTTACCAAAGATTGGGTAGTGAGTACGTGTATGGTCATATGTACCAAAGTCAATAACTTCATATCCTTTTGATTTCAAAAATTCTGAAACCGCCATTTTTTCATCTGTTACGATGTGGTCACATCCAATTGCAATTCTCATTTTTAACTTACCTTTCTTACTGTAATCTAATTAGCACATTTTGTTCAACATATCGACACGAATTTGGTGACGTCCACCATCGTATTTACCGTTAACAAAGCCTTTAGCAATGTTTTTTTAGCCAATTCATCACCAACAAGTTGTGCACCCATAGTGATCATACGTGAGTTGTTGTGCCCACGAGTCATATAAGCTGAACGTTCGTCAGATACTTCTGCAGCAACCATTCCTTTGATTTTAGTTGCAACCATGAATGGACCAGCTCCATAAGCATCAATCACGATACCAAGGTTTTGTTCTTCTTTATTTACTTCTGTAGCAACAGCAAGAGTCACATCAACAAAGTCTTGACCTTCAGCTGTAACATCCACAACGTGGAAGTTTTCTTTTTCCAAGAAGTCTTTCACAACTTCTTTCAATCTCAAACCTGCAGCATCTGCACCGATAACAATAGACATATTGTATACTCCTTTTTATTTTTCTAGGCTAGTAAAACCTTTTATAGTTAGCAGTTTACCTACAAAAGCTTTCTAGCAGTTTATTGACAATTTAGATTGAATGAGATGAATGACACCTTATTCAAGTTTAGGAAACCAGTTTCCTAGAAATAATCCTTCTCCACGAAAGAGAATATAACAAGCGATTATTTGTTTGTTACAAACATCATTTGTTGCTTACAAACATAATATACTCCTATTTCCTGAAAAAGTCAACAGTTAATGTTTGTTTTTGTGTTTTTTAACTAAAAAATTTCGATGTCAAAACCAATTTGATCCACTTGACCAGGTTCTAGCAGACGAACATTCTTCTTATCTTCTAGATGATCTCCTTCTTCAAGGGATGTTGACAAGCCAGACCATGGTTCAAAAGCAATGAAAGGTCCCTTATTCAAAGTTGACCAGATAATGAGATTTGAGAATTCTGCAAAGTGCACTTTCAATCCCTTATCATGTTTACGAGAACGAAGGGCAATTGTTCTAGATTGCAATTCATCTAAGGTGACTGCATCCGTGCTGAAAAGATCATAATTAAGATCTAATTCTTTTTGACCCTCTAGCCATGGACTTCTATCTTGAAAATCAAGCATCCCCGTTTCTGGGAAAGGACGTGGAACAGAGCAAGTCTCTTCTTTCTCAAACTCTAAATAGTAATCTTCATAGACTTCATCATCCAGTAGAGGACAATTAAATCCTGGATGTCCACCAATAAAGTAAGGCAGGACCTTGCTAGTTTCTTTATTAAATATTTTGTATTGAGTTCGTACTGTCTTGCCAGTAAGGATATAAGTGATTTCTAGGCGGAAATGATAAGGATAGTTTTGATAGCTATTCTCATCATCTTCAATTGCAAAAGTTACACTCTTGTCTGTCTGTTCAACTAATTCAAATTCTTTCTTACGAACCAAACCATGACGAGGAATGTTTCCTTTTCTTTCTTGTCCCTTCTCATCTATATAGAGGGCTGTATCCTCTCTCAAAGAACCACAAATGGGGAAGAGAACAGGAGCTTGTCCACTCCAATAAGTGGCATCCCCTTGCCACAAATACTCCAGTCCCTCAGCATCTTTTATAGAAGAAAGAGCCCCACCAAAACTGTTAAATTGAACTCTTAATTGTTCTGATTTTAATTCAATTACCATTATTTTCTCCGATTTCTTGATAGTTTATAAAAAACTAGGCTGTCACTCCTATCAGGAAAATAACAACCTAGCTTTAACAATTTACATTTTATAGGAGCGCATTATTTTGCTTTTGCTGCGTACTCTTCGTTACGTTTGATCATTTGTTTTCTGTACCAAGCAAAGATACCGATATAGAATACAAGGAAGACTACAGCACCAAGGATTGCTTTGATATCACCAGTTGTAGTGTTACCAATTGTCCAACCAAGAAGTTTTTCGATTGGTCCTTCAAGAGTTGAGTGAGTAATCAATTGAGTTTGGCTCACACCTGCTGGGAAGGCACCTACACCTTTAGCAAGCTCTGTTGCAAATGGCGCAATAAGTGTACCTGAAAGAAGGAAGAGTGGCAACAAGAGTGTTCCGAAGATAATCATACGGAGCAATTTACCACGTGTTACAACCAAGAGAGCTGGAGTAACACCCATAGCGATGATACCTGCAAGTGGCAAGATACCATTTCCGACTTTTGAAAGAAGCACTGCTTCAATCAACATGATTGGTGCAAGTACGTTGGCACAAGCCCAGATTTCAGCACGACCAGCGATGAATGGCCAGTCAAGACCGATGTTGAATTTACGTCCTTGAAGACGTTTAGTAGCAACGTTTGTAATACCTTGTGATAGTGGTTCTACGGCTGCGATGAACCATGAACCGATAAGTGAGAAGAGTTCCAAAGATACACCGGCAGTCAAACCAAGAGACAACCATCCTTTGATAACAAGACGCCATTTATCTGCATCTTCAACACCTGCAATTGGATGTGGAGTTCCCATAATACCGATAACGATACCAAGGATGAAACCGATAAAGAATTTAGATCCCCAGAAACCGATTTTCTTGTTCAATTTAGCAGCGTCAAAGTCATATTTATCAAGTCCTGGGAAGAATTTTTCAAAAATTTTATCCAAAACCATGATAACTGGGTTCATCATGTAGTTCATGTGAGTTGATGTCATTGGTGATGAACTTGGAGCGTTAAGAAGGTCATCAAATGTAGGTTTCATCAAGTCAGAGTTGATAATTTTCAACACACCAACAAGTACGATAGCTGCTGTAGCAATCAAGAGTGAAACCCCTTGGCTCACACCATTATTGTCAGCATACCATTTAATCAAAAGACCTGTAATAGACAAGTGCCAGATATCAAAGATATCAACGTCAAGTGTATCAGTTTTCTTCATAGCAAGCATCACTACGTTGACAATCAACATGATGAGCAAGAAGTAAAGTGTCCAAGCAGATCCCCAAGTGATTGTGGCAAGTGGTGCCCAACCAACGTCAGTGATACTCAATTGGATACCTGTGTTTTCAACGAATTTTGCAAGTGATGCTGAGAAAGCACCATTTAGCATACCGATGATAGCTCCGATACCAGTAAGAGCGATGGCAAGTTTGATACCACCTTCAAGCGCTTTGGAGAATTTCACTCCAAAAAGTAAAGCCAATACTGTCAAAATGATTAACATGATGACAGGTCCACCCATATCTAAGATGGGCTTGAAAAACTTGCCGATTAGGTCAAAGATTGCATCCATAACAGTTCCTCCCTTTTTATGTTATATGAATGTTAACTAAATAAAGTATTTATTAGCTTAATCCGTGTTCTTTAATAGCTGCTTCAATATTGTCAAATACTGGAGCACTCATAGCTGGGATACGGAATAAGATTGGTCCAGCTTCGATAACTGGGATACCTGGGTCAAAACCAAGATCTGTTGCAGCAATTGGTGTAAAGATGTCATAACCTTTGATAAGGTCTTCATTAACGTCTTTAACCATTACTGCATCACAGTGAACATCAAAACCACGGTTTGAAAGCTCTTCTTCAAGAGCACTTTTAATTTGGTGGCTTGAGTTAACACCTGCACCGCAGGCAGCAAGAATTTTAATCATATGGATTTCCTCCGATTTAATATTTTTAATAGACAAGATTATGCAGTTGCTTCAGCTATATAAGCATAGATAGCTTCTGGTTCAGAAATTTTAGCCAAATCTTCCAAATGGCCATTTCCTGTAAAGAAGTCCATCAACTGAGCAAGAATGTTCGTTTGACTTGAGCTTGAGTTATTAATGATAAAGAAGAGCAAGGATACTTCTACTTCCTTATCTGGCGCAATCATATTATGGAAAGTCACCGGTTTCTCTAATCGAACGACTACAACTTTTTCGGCAAGATTATGAATCGTATCTGTATGAGGAATAGCCACATTCGGCAAATCCTTACCCAAAAATTCCATATCTAAGCCAGTTGGAAATGACTTTTCACGCGTGATCAAGGCTTCACGATAAGTTGGAGTTACGATTTCTCGTTCTTCCAATAAAGTTGCAACCTGATCAAAGAGATGTTCTTGATTATTCGCTTCTAAGCAAAACACAAGGTTTTTGTCAAAGAAATGATCTAATCCCATAAGGTTTTCCCTTCTTTCCATTAACTTTATGCTATAAGTATAACACTATATGAAATCGTTGTCAATAATTTTCTGTTCTTTTTTGTCTCTTTTTTTATATTTTTGTTGTTTTTATAGTTCGACTTATTTAAACAAACACACAAACAAACACACTAAACATTTTTTATTTTGGAATCCAAAAAAGCAGACCATTTAAGCCTGCTTTACTATTGATTCTGATATAATTTTGCTATTAACAAGAAAAGCAATTATGATAACTTATTCTTCATCCATACTCAAGACGCTGAGGAAGGCTTCTTGTGGAACTTCTACTGATCCGATGGCTTTCATGCGCTTCTTACCAGCTTTTTGTTTTTCAAGGAGTTTGCGTTTACGAGAAACGTCACCACCATAACATTTAGCAAGTACGTTCTTACGAAGGGCCTTGATATCAGTACGAGCCACAATCTTGTGTCCAATAGCTGCTTGAATTGGCACCTCAAATTGTTGACGAGGGATAATTTTCTTGAGCTTATCAACGATGAGTTTCCCACGTTCGTAGGCAAAGTCCTTGTGAACGATAAAGCTGAGGGCGTCCACCTTGTCTCCGTTGAGAAGGATATCCATTTTAACTAATTTAGATGGGCGGTACTCTGACAATTCGTAGTCAAACTTGCATAACCACGTGTAGAAGATTTGAGCTTATCAAAGAAGTCGAAAACGATTTCAGCCAGTGGAATTTGATAAATGACATTGACACGATTATCATCAATATAGTCCATCGTCACAAAGTCCCCACGCTTACGCTGAGCTAACTCCATTACTGCTCCGACGAACTCTTGCGGTACCATGATTTGCGCCTTAACATAAGGCTCTTCAATGGTCGCAATCTTAGTTGGGTCTGGGAACTCAGATGGGTTAGAGACATCCATAGACTCACCGTCGGTCAAATTAACCTTATAGATAACAGATGGAGCTGTCATAATGAGGTCTATATTGAACTCACGTTCCAAACGTTCTTGGATAACATCCATATGGAGGAGTCCAAGGAAACCACAACGGAAACCAAATCCAAGGGCCTGAGATGTTTCTGGTTCAAACTGGAGACTAGCATCATTCAGTTGCAATTTTTCAAGGGCTTCACGCAAATCGTTGTACTTGTTTGACTCGATTGGATATAGACCCGCAAAGACCATAGGATTCATCTGCTTGTAACCATGTAATGGCTCTGCCGCAGGATTGGTTGCCAAGGTAACGGTATCACCCACACGAGTGTCCTGAACCGTCTTGATAGAAGCTGCAATATAACCAACATCACCAGTCGCAAGGAAATCACGACCAACTGCTTTCGGGGTAAAAATACCAACTTCTGTCACATCAAAGGTCTTGCCATTGCTCATAAGCTGAATCTTATCGCCAGGTTTGACAACCCCATCCATGACACGAACTTGGAGGATAACCCCACGGTAGGCATCGTAGACAGAGTCGAAAATCAAGGCCTTAAGCGGCGCCGTCACATCACCCGTTGGTGCTGGTACTTTTTCTACGATTTGCTCAAGGATTTCCTCGATACCAATACCAGCCTTAGCAGAAGCCAATACTGCTTCGCTGGCATCCAAACCAATGACATCTTCAATCTCTGTACGCACGCGCTCAGGATCTGCAGCTGGTAGGTCAATTTTGTTAATGACTGGCATGATTTCCAAATCATTGTCCAAGGCTAGATAAACGTTAGCAAGGGTTTGAGCCTCAATCCCTTGAGCGGCATCGACCACCAAAATAGCACCCTCACAGGCAGCTAGCGAACGTGAAACTTCATAGGTAAAGTCAACGTGCCCCGGTGTATCAATCAAGTGAAAAATATAAGTTTCCCCATCTTTTGCAGTATAATTGAGCTCAATAGCATTCAACTTAATGGTAATACCACGTTCCCGTTCTAAATCCATACTATCCAAAAGTTGGGCCTGCATTTCACGGCTTGAAACAGTCTCAGTCTTTTCCAAAATGCGGTCTGCTAGAGTCGACTTTCCGTGGTCAATATGAGCGATAATAGAGAAGTTACGGATCTTCTCCTGTCGTTTTTTCAATTCTTCTAAGTTCATGATTCTCTTCCTTTCAGGGTATCTATTTATTATAAATTGTTTTTGACATTTTGACAAGACCATACCCTGCTAGGAGTACTAATCTTCAGCAACAAAGCCGTCATTTTCGATAAAGTGGTGTTCTGTCATTCCTTGGTCTGTAAAGACAATCCCGTGAAGGACACCACCATAAACAGCTCCTCCATCCATCCCAATCTTGCCATCTTCTGTAGTCCAAAGCTCAGCAGTACCACGCTCTTGCTTCAGCAAACCATAAACTGGCGTATGACCAAAGACAATGGTTTTTCCAGTATGATTTTCGGCTTCGTGGAACGGTTTTCTAAGCCAGACTTTTTTATAATCTGTGGTTTCATGCCAGTCTTCCAAGGTCAAATCAATACCTGCGTGAACAAAGATATACTTGTCTGTCTCTACCACAAACGGCATTTGACGAATGAATTCGACCAAATCTGCCGCTTCGGTAACAACACGTTTGGCATCCTCAACTCCATCAACTGGTGCATCCAAGGGACGACCTAGGATAGAGTTAATGGTTGTATCTCCACCATTGCGACGATAGTGGTCATAGCTTTCTTCTGGGTCATCGAGCCAAGTCAAAAACATATACTCGTGGTTTCCTGATAGACAGATAGCCCCTTGATTGTCCACTAAGTCCTTAACCATTTCAAGGACACGGCGACTATCTTCACCACGGTCAATCAAGTCCCCTAGAAAGAGCAACTGGGTCTGACCATTCCATGTTTTGAGAAGGTCTTCTAGCATCCCAGCTTTTCCGTGAACATCTCCAATTACATAATAGTCTGTCATCTTATTTCTCCCTATTTCTCAACAATTCTCTGGCTTGCTTCAGAGCTGCTTCTGTCACATCATCACCTGCCAACATCTTGGCAACTTCCTCCACTCGCTCTTCAACCGTCAAGAGACGAACAGTCGAAACTGTTGAATGGTCATTGCTAATCTTCTCAATAAAGAATTGATAATCCGCAATCGCAATCACTTGTGGCAAATGGGAAATAGCCAGTACCTGACCATGCTGGCCAATCTTGTGAATCTTCTGTGCAATGGCCTGAGCTACACGGCCTGAAACTCCTGTATCCACTTCATCAAAGACAATACTTGTCTTGCCCTCTTTACGTGAAAAGGCAGATTTAATGGCTAGCATGAGACGAGATAATTCCCCACCAGACGCAACCTTAACCAAGGGTTTAAAGTCCTCGCCAGGGTTGGTTGAAATGTAAAACTCAACCATTTCATTTCCCTCACGACTGAATTTGCCCTTGCTAAAACGAACCTGAAACTGGGCCTTTTCCATATAAAGGTCTTGCAGTTCTTGTTTAATCTCAGCTTCGAGCTGCTGAGCCAAGTCATGACGAGCAGAGGCAAGCTGGCCTGCCAAATCGACAAGATTGACTTCTAACTTCTTAAGCTCTGCTTCCATGTCCTCAGATGAAAGGTTATTTCCTGTCAAGAGATTGTATTCTTCCGTAATCTTGGCGAAATAGAGCAAGACATCGTCAACAGTCCCACCATACTTGCGGGTAATGGTATGAAGGAGGTTCAAGCGATTCTCAACCTGCATGAGACGATTGCCATCAAAATCAAGGTCCTCAATGATTGCTTCCAGATGCTTGCTAATATCTTCTAAGACATAGTAGGTCTCAGACAGAGAGCTTGAAATTTCACGGTATTCAGAGTCATATTCTTCGATACTTTCCATGTCATTCATAGCTGAACGAACATTGGCCAGACTTGAAACTCTTCATTGTCCAACATACTGTAGGCATTGGTTAGGGTATCCGCTATATTTTTATGGTTGAGGAGTTTATCTCGCTCTTGGTTAAGAGACAAGTCCTCACCTGCTTGCAAGTTTGCTGCCTCAATCTCTGCCATTTGAAATTCCAACATTTCAATACGAGCCTTGTGTTCCTGTTGGTTTTTCTTGACTTCCAGAACCTGCTTGCGCATTTTTCGATAGGCATCAAAACTCGTCTGATAGGTTTCTTTCAAGGTCCAAAAGGCTGTATCACCAAATTCATCCAACATCTGAATATGAAGTTGAGGACGCATTAACTCTTCTTGGTCATGCTGACCATGAATATCTACCAGATGTTGTCCAATAGCACGCAAAACAGACAGATTGACCATCTGGCCATTTACACGACTGATACTCCGACCATTTTGCAAGATTTCCCGACGGATGATAATTTCATCACCCATTTCCAAACCTTGCTCATTAAAAATCTCCTGCAAAAGGCGACTATTTTCAACGGAGAAAAGCCCCTCAATCTCTGCCTTTGGCGCACCGTGACGAATAACATCTGTCGTCGCACGAGCTCCCAACATCATATTCATGGCATCAATGATAATCGACTTCCCTGCACCCGTTTCACCAGTCAGGACAGTCATCCCCTTTTCAAAATTGAGGGAAATAGCCTCAATAATGGCAAAGTTTTTTATCGAAATTTCAAGTAACATACAGACCTACCAATTTTTTACTTGTTCAAAGATTTCCACAGCTAGACTTTCACTTCTGGCAATGACTAAAATCGAGCTATCATCAGCCAAACAGCTAAAAATCTTGTCCGCAAAAGTCTCGGTTAACTGAGCTTTTACAAAAGCCGTATTTCCTGGAATCACTTGGAGATTGATCATCTTGTCCATCAATTCTGCCGATTCGATATTGTCTTCAGCCAGTTGCAAACTTTTTACGATTGATTTTGGTAATTCATAGACATAGGTGTTGTCTCTCAAAGGAATTTTGACAATACCTAATTCTTTTATATCTCGGGATACCGTTGCCTGAGTGGCACTGATACCTGCCTCTTTCAAATGTTCTACAATTTCTTCTTGTGTACCGATTTGATAATCTGTCACAAATCGTCTAATTTTTTCAAGTCTCTCTTTTTTATTCATTTTTAAATTGACTATGCGCCCTCTCTACTACTTCCTCAATCTCAGCAAGAACCTGATTGCTTGCTGACTCTTCTTTTTTTAAATACGCTAAAAAAATTCAATATTTCCATGTCCACCTTGGATGGGGGAAAAAGTCCAAACCAAGGACTGAAAAACCTTCCTCTACTGCCATAGTTGTGACAGATTCAAGGACATTCTGGTGAACCTTGGCGTCGCGAATGATTCCATTTTTCCCAATCTGCTCACGTCCTGCCTCAAACTGGGGCTTAACCAAAGCCACGACCTGACCTTGATTAGCCAAAACACGGTGCAAGGCCGGAAGAATCAGACTGAGGGAAATGAAACTCACATCAATACTGGCAAAGCTCGGTTCCTGCTCGAAATCAGTCTTTTCAGCATAGCGGAAATTGAACTGCTCCATGCTGACAACACGTGGATCTTGGCGTAATTTCCAAGCCAACTGATTAGTACCAACATCAACTGCAAAGACTAACTCAGCACCATTTTGCAACATGACATCGGTAAAACCTCCAGTAGAGGCACCGATATCAATCGTTGTAGCTCCTTCCACTGACAAATCAAAGACCTGCAAGGCCTTTTCCAGTTTCAAACCACCACGACTGACATACTTGAGTTTCTCGCCCTTGAGTTTTAGCTCGGTGTCATCTGGAATTTTCTCTCCTGGCTTGTCAAACCGTTCTCCGTTAAGGACTGCTACGACTAGTCCAGCCATGACACCACGCTTGGCCTGTTCTCGCGTTTCAAACAAACCCTGTTTATAAGCTAGTACATCCACTCTTTCCTTAGCCATTGATTCTCAAACTTTCTACTACTTTTACAATCGATTCTATCTCAAAAGGAACCTGCTGGGAAATTTCTTCTAATTTTGCATTAGCTTGATCCAAAGTCTGGTTACAAAAGGCAATAGCCTCTTCCAAGCCCAACAAGGCAGGATAGGTTGACTTTTCTGCATGCAAGTCCTTTTGTGGTGTCTTACCGATTTCCTCAAAACTAGCAGTCACATCCAGCACATCATCTCGAACCTGAAAAGCAAGCCCAATCAATTCGCCAACAGTTTTCAGCTTTTTCCTGCATTTCAGGTGCCAATTCGGCTATGATAGCAGCTGCTTGGAAGGGATAGGCTAGCAGTTTTCCAGTCTTATTGGCATGAATGGTCTGAAGTTCTTCCAAAGACAAGTGCTGGTGTTCACCCTCCATGTCCAAAACCTGCCCTGCCACCATACCCAGACTACCTGAAGCAAGAGATAAGTTGGAAATCAAGTCCACCTTGATCTGACTTGGCAAATCTGCCTGCGATATCAAGGCGTAAGGATCTAGGAATAAGGCATCTCCAGCCAAAATCGCCATTGCTTCTCCAAATTTCTTGTGGTTGGTCAAGCGTCCCCGACGGTAATCATCATCATCCATAGCTGGAAGATCATCATGAATCAAGCTACCCGTATGAATCATTTCCAAGGCCGCAGCCACCTGCGCGTGAGCAGGTTTGATGGCAACTTGTAAGGCTTCCAAAACTTCTAACAAGAGAAAGGGCCGAATGCGCTTGCCACCAGCATGAATGGAATAGAGAACAGATTCTCGCAAGCTAGAGGCAAACTGCTGGTCTCCATAAAAGTCTTCCAAAGCCGACTGGACAAGAGCTAATTTTTCTTGCTTCTTCATTCAAAATCACTTTCTGTTCCATCTTCTTGCATGACCTTGACCAAGGTCTTTTCAGCCTTGTCCAACGTCGCTTGGAGCTCTTTTGACAAGACCATGCCCTTTTGAAAGGCCGCAATCGCATCTTCTAGAGCAATTTCACCATTTTCTAAACTTTGGACAATGATTTCCAGTTCTGCTAGATTTTCCTCAAATTTCTTTTGTTTTGACATCTTTAACCTCTAATTCTACTCGACCATCTCGCATTAAAAGCGTCACTTGGTCTTTTTTCTTCAAATTTTCAACCGAATCGATAACGGACTCTTCTTTTTTAACAATTGCATAACCACGCGCCACAATTCGACTGGTATCCAACATGAGCAAGGCTTCTGAAAGTCGTTTGACCTCAGCAACCTTGGCATCATAAACCAGCGCCATTTGGCTACGTAAGAACTTGTCCAACTGGCCTAGACGATCTTGATAACGTTGGATTTTAGTAACAGGTGATAACTGGACTAGTCGATGCGTCCTTGCTTGGACCAATTGCTTGTTATCAGAAATCCGTGTTCGCAAACTTTGTTTTAAGCGCAGTTGCAGTTGATCCAAGCGTTGCAAATAACCATCATACAAGCGCTCTGGTTGTCTAAAGATAACAGACTGACTGCATTTTTTCAAAGCTTCTTGTTTCTTAGATAGGACATTTCGGACTGCCGTTGCCATCCGTTTTTCCTGATTTTGCAAATGAGCTAATACATCCAACTTGGTCACAGGGGTTGCCAGTTCAGCAGCTGCCGTTGGTGTTGCAGCTCGACGATCCGCCACAAAATCTGCCAAGGTCACATCTGTCTCATGCCCCACACTAGAGATAACTGGCAAACGAGACTCAAAAATAGCTCGTACCACAATTTCTTCGTTAAAAGCCCAGAGATCCTCAATGGAACCACCTCCACGACCAATAATCAGTAAGTCCAAATCGTCCCTTTGATTAGCACGCGCAATATTTCGAGCAATTTCCTCCGCAGCCCCTTCACCTTGAACCTTGGTCGGATATAGGAGAATGTCGACACCTGGAAATCGCCTGCTGACGGTCGTGATAATATCTCGAATAACAGCTCCACTACGGCTAGTTACCACACCAATTCTCTTAGAAAATTGGGGCAGAGCTTGCTTGAAGCGTTCTTGAAACAGACCTTCTTCTGCCAATTTTTTCTTGAGTTGTTCAAACTGAATCGCAAGCGCCCCAACCCCATCAGGCTCTGCCTTTTCAATGATAACGGAGTAGCTTCCACTTGGCTCATAGACCTGCACGCGCCCAATCACATTGATTTTCATCCCTTCTTCCAAGTCGAAGCCTAATTTCTGATAAATTCCAGACCAGATGGTCGCTTGAATGACTGCGTGGTCATCTTTAAGGGAGAAATATTGGTGAGTAGGTCGTTTACGAAAGTTGGAAACTTGACCAGTTAAATATACCCGTTCCAAGTACGGGTCTTTATCGAATTTCATTTTCAGATACTTGGTCAAAGTTGTTACCGATAAATACTTTTCCATCTCCACCTACTATTCATTTACTTGCTCTTTCATGGGTATTATTATACCAAAAATATGCCTAAAAATCTCCATTTATGTACCATTATGAGGGAAAAATAGAAAAAGGAGGCAAGGCCTCCACATCTGTTTATTTGCTGTTTCGAGCTTCTTCCAAAATCTTTGCAATCTTGGTCGTCAAAAGGTCGATAGCCACTGTATTGCTCACTCCCTCAGGAATGACAATATCCGCATAACGCTTGGTTGGCTCGATAAACTGATGGTACATGGGCTTGACCACACCTAAATACTGGTCAATAACGCTATCAAGACTACGGCCACGCTCTTCCATATCACGCTTAATACGGCGAATAATGCGCACATCGTCATCCGTATCCACAAAAATCTTGATATCCATCAAATCGCGCAGGCGCTTGTCCTCCAAGACCAAAATCCCCTCAACGATAAAGACATCTTGAGGCTCCTGACGATAGGTCTTGCTGCTCCGTGTATGCTCTGTATAGTCATAAGTCGGAATATCCACTGGACGACCCGCCAACAATTCCTTAATCTGCTCGATCATCAAATCTGTATCAAAGGCAAAAGGATGGTCGTAGTTGGTTTTGACACGCTCTTCAAAGGTCAAATGAGACTGATCCTTGTAGTATGAATCGTGCTCAATCATGGAAATCTTTTCATCAGGGAAATGCGATAAAATGGCTCTTGAAACACTGGTTTTACCACCACCAGAACCACCTGTCACTCCGATAATGATTGGTCTATTTTGCATGCTATCCTCCGTTTTTTTATCCGTCGTCTATTCTATCACATTTTTTGCAAAATTTATAGTCTGGTTTGGATAGTTTAGGGGAAACAATTCCAATCCCTACACCTCAATTAGACTAGCTAAAAACCTTCCTTGGCTTGTAGAGATTGTCCCTTTTTTCTAGAATGGCTAGCAATTTGTCATCCTCGAAGGCAGCCAATTCTTGGTCTGTTTGGTCGAGTTCTATAAAACGACCAAAGCGTACTTCTGCAGCCTGTTCTTGAGTTAGAAAAACTTTGACAAGATCCCCTGTCCCAATCTCTAGAGGATAGAGAAAGTCCAGTTGACCAGCCTCTACTTTTTCAGCAATTTCTTCCAAGGTAAGAGCGTCTTCTAATTGTAAGCCTGCAGCACTTGTTCGTGTCAGGTGAGACATATGAGCCGCATAACCCAACTTCTCTCCCAAGTCAACTGACAAGGTACGAATATAAGTTCCCTTACTGCATTTCACACGGAAAGTAAAACGTGCTAGATTCCCCTCATAAGAAATCGGACTTGTCCGATCAAATTGGTAAATGGTCACCTGACGTTCTGGTCGCTCTATTTCCTGACCAGCACGCGCATACTCATAGAGCTTGCGACCATTGACCTTGACTGCCGAATACATAGGTGGAATCTGGATAATAGGCCCAGTCAAACTAGCGATTGCTTCATCAACAAGCTTTTCATTTAAAGGTGACAAAACAGGTGTCTCTGCGACCACTTCCCCACTAGTATCCTCAGTTGTCGTGGAATAGCCTAGAGTGATTTCTCCCTCATAGACCTTACCCTCGTCCTGCATAAACTCGACCATGCGTGTCGCCTTACCAACCGCAATGGGCAAAACACCCACCACATCCGGATCCAAGGTTCCACCATGACCAATTTTCTTAGTGCCCAAAATCTTACGCAGTTTAAAAACCGCATCATGCGAGGTCATGCCCGCTTCTTTTTTTAAGTTGATAATACCGTTCATATTTTTCTTTCTCACTCCCCCTTCAGCGCTTCAAACTTCGCTTTCATGGTTGGATTTTTACGGGTCAATTTCTTGACGGATACATCTTCCAGCTTATTGTTTGCGAGACGGAGCTGATTTTCAGATGTTGTCAAGAATTTCTTAACCTCTTCCATGCGTTTGATGGCCTTGTCGATTTCATCAATAGCTTTACCAAAGTTGGTCGAAGCTGAATTATAGTTCTTGGCAAAGGCTAGTTTAAAGGCATCCAAATCTTCCTCAAAGTGGGTAATATCGATATTCTGCTCCCGAACAAGCGCTAACTCTTGCTTGTATTTTAGGGAATTAAGCGCCGCATTACGCAAGAGCCCAATCAACTGGATAAAGAATTGAGGACGAACCACATACATCTTTTCATATTCATGACTTACATCCACGATACCCGTGTTAAAATAGTCATTATCGGCCTCAAGCATAGTCACCAAAACCGCATATTCACAGCTCTTTTCACGACGATCCTTGTCTAATTCCTTATAAAAATCTGCATTCTTGTGCTTCTTCTCTGTTCCATCCGCTTCATTTTTCATCTCAAACATAATGGAAATAATTTCGACCCCATTTTCATCACATTCACGGAAGATAAAGTCCCCCTTAGACCCACGCGCGGAGACCTTGTTATCCTTCTCAAAATAGGCATTTGGAAAGGCAAAACTACGAACCTTGTTAAACTCACTCTCTGCATACTGTTCCAGACTTTCCCCGATAGCTTTTGTAGATTGTTGGGCTTTGAAATTCTTGTAAAATTCGACTTGTTCACTAGCTGCCTTGAGCTGAGCTTCGTAATTTTGCTTAACTGAAGCAAGAGAAAGCTCGTTCTCCTTTTCTTGTAAAAGAAGCTGGTTTTTAACCTTGTCTCGTTCTTTTTCTAGGTCAGAAAGGGTCTTTTGTAGTTGATTTTCATGTTCCAAACGCAAGGTCGCCAACTGGTTTTCCAAGGCCTGCACTTCCTTGTCCTTTGCTAATAAGGCCTGATGGCTTGTCTGTTCAACTTCTTTCTTGGCCAGTTCTTTCTCTGTATCAAAGTTTTGGATTTGACTCTGTAATTGCGCAATTTCTTGGTCTTTTTGAGCTAGTTTAGACTGTTGTTCATTCATGACCTTTTGCTCAGCCAAGGCCAGTTCCTGCTTCATCCTATCGTGTAGTTCCTTATCAAACTCTACTGTTCTCACTTGGGATAAAAGTTCAGCATACTGACTTTCATTTACTGTAAAGACTTCCCCACAGTTGGGACATTTAATTTCGTTCATATCGTTCCTCTTTCTAGACTTCTGTAACCATTATATCATGCCTAAGGGAAAATCAAAAACAGTGAGTCGAAACCCACTGTTTATCTTCTGTTATTTTAAATTTTTTCCAAGGCCAAGCGCAAGTCTTCAATCAAATCATCTACATTTTCAAGTCCGATAGACAAGCGGATTTGGTTTGGTGTGACACCAGCTGCTTCCAAGTCTTTTTCTGACAATTGACCATGAGTGGTTGTTGCTGGATGGACAACAAGCGATTTAGCATCTGCCACGTTTGCTAGATCAGAAAAGATTTCTAAATGATCGATTACCTTGCGTGCTTCTGCCTCCCCACCTTTGACATGGAAGGTAAAGATTGAGCCCACACCTTTTGGCAAGTATTTCTCAGCCAAAGCATGGTAAGGACTATCAGCAAGTTTTGGATAGTTGACTTTTTCTACCTTAGGATGGTTGACAAGGAAATCAACAATTTTCTCAGCATTTTGCACATGACGTTCCACACGAAGAGAAAGAGTTTCAAGTCCTTGGAGCAAGAGAAAGGCATTAAATGGAGACAAGGCTGCACCTGTATCACGGAGCAATTGAACACGGACAGCGATAATAAAAGCTGCTACACCCACATCACGAGTATAGCTCAAATTGTGGTAGCTTGGATCTTCCTCAACAAATTGAGGGAATTTTCCTGAAGCCGCCCAGTCAAAACGCCCGCTATCGACAATCACTCCACCAATAGTCGTACCATGCCCACCGATAAACTTAGTCGCAGAGTGAATGGCAATATCTACACCGTGAGAGAAGACGTTAATCAAATAAGGTGTAGCAAATGTATTGTCAGAAACAAGTGGAATCTGATACTTATGAGCAATCTCTGCCAATTTTTCCAAATCTGGAATATTAATCAAGGGGTTACCCAAGGTTTCAATCAAGACAAGCTTAGTATTGTCTTTGATCGCTGCTTCTACTTCCTCCAATTTATCAACATCGACAAAGGTTGTTATGATCCCATAACGAGGAAGGGTTTCTTTCAAGAGATTAAAAGTTCCACCGTAAATAGTTGAGGCCGCTACAACATGGTCCCCCGCATGGGCAAGAGCCAAAATCGTATAAGTCACTGCGGCCATCCCTGAAGCTGTTGCAAGAGCTCCGACACCACCTTCGAGAGCTGCAATTCTTTCTTCAAAAGCAGCTGTTGTAGGATTGGTGATACGAGTATAAATGTTCCCTGGTTTTCTCAAGGCAAACAAATCGGCACCCTCCTGCGTGTCTTCAAAAACGAAGGATGTTGTCTGATAAATCGGCACTGCACGAGACTTAGTTGCTGGATCCACAACTTGACCAGCGTGTAGTTGCAAGGTTTCAAATTTAAAATCACGAGTCATAAAACGACCTCCACATAGTTGATTAAGGATATTGTAGCACCTTAAGGTATAGTTTATCAATATTAGTTTTCTATATTTTGATATAATAAATAGCTATTACCTTATTTTGAAAATGAAAAAAGCACGACTCAATCGTGCTCATTTCCTTAATCTACATAAGTATCTTCATTTTTATTGAGGAAGGCATATGGAAGACCCATCAAGAGGCCTCCTCCGATAAAGTTTCCAATGAAGGTTACACCCCAGTGGCGAAGCATATTTCCAACACCGAAGTTAGCAATTGAATCAGCAGCAACACTGAATTTTACAATCGCAAAAGAAGCAAAGTTCGCAGCAATGTGCTCGTTTGTTAAAAATACAAACATGTAAATCGCTGACAACACAAGCCAAAGTTTGGCACCACCATCTTTGACCAAAACAAATGAAAGAATCGCAATATTTACGAAAATATTTGCCAAAATCGCCTCAAGTAAGACTAATTCATTTGAACGGCCTAACTTCATCTCAACAACACCTGAGATGAAACTATCGTGAGTCAGATGTGCATAGGCTGCTGAATGAGCGAAGCCCCACCCTGCTATTAAGGCTCCGATAAGGTTGAACAAGGTACAGTAAAGTAAAATCTCAGCTGTTTTTCTCCAAGAGATTTTTTTCAAGAAACTACCAGCAGTCAAGAACATCATGTTTGATGTTACCAACTCGGCATTCAAGAAAACAATGTAGGCCAATCCCCAAGCAAAGACAAAGGGGAAGAGGAAACGTCCACTACCTGGTGCAATTTTATTAATCAAGTCAGCCCCAACTGCACCAGCAGCTGTACTGAAGGTTAAAAATGCACCTGCGAACATAGAACGAATCGCATACTTAAATTTGCTCTGACTATATAGACTTTCCTTCTTCTTGCAAGCAAATTCAATCTTTGAGATAAATTCTGAAGAAACCATAATAAACTCCTAAAACTTTTATTTGTGATAATTATAACATAAAATCGATATAAAGAAAAGCCTTTCATGACTGTATTTTTCCCCAATTTAAAAATTCAGCAATCGTTTACATTGTTTTAATAACAAGCTTTAGAATTTTTAATTGTCCGAATCTAGAGATTGAGTAGAATCATTTTTGTTCTATTTATTACTAAATAGAACAAAATGATTTCTCCGCACCTCTACTCTGATTCTTCTTAATCGACATAAGTATCTTCATTCTTATTGAGAAAGGCATACGGTAAACCAATCAGAAGACCTCCACCTATAAAGTTAGCAATAAAGGTTATCCCCCAATGTCGAAGGATATTTGGAATATCAAAGTGAGGTACTTGATCAGCAATCATGCTGAATTTCATAATGCTAAAGGAAGCAAAATTGGCAGCGATGTGCTCATTGGACAAGAAAACAAACATGGAAATAGCTGATAAAATGATCCATAGTTTGGCAGTACCATCTTTGACTAGTATAGATGAAAGAATGGCAATATTTACAAATACATTGGCAAGAATTCCCTCAAGCAGGACTAAATCACTTGGACGCGCCAACTTCTTAGCTACAAGCTTAGGAAGGAAACTATCATGAGTCAAATGGGAAAAGGCTGACGAGTTGGCAAAGGCCCATCCAGCTATCAAGGCACCGATGAGATTAAACAAAGTACAATAGAGTAAAATAATCATTACCTTTTTCCAATCAATCTTTTTCAAGAACACTCCAGCTGTTAAGTACATCATATTAGAAGTTATCAATTCCGCATTTAGAAAGACGATATAGGCCAGCCCCCAAGCGAAAACAAATGGGAAAAGGAAATAGCCACTATTTGGAACAATATTATTTAATAAATCCGCACCAATAGCCCCAGCAGCTGTACTAAAAGTTAAAAAAGCACCTGCAAACATGGAACGAATAGCATACTTGAACTTACTTTGCTTGAAAAGACTTTCTTTCTTGTGGCAATAATAATCTATCTTCGAAATAAACTCTGAAGAACTCATAAACATCTCCTAATTTTTTATATTTATCATTATAACATAAAATATTTTAATAGGTAATCATTTTCTTAAATTTCTAACATTTGTATAGATTTATACTCAATGAAAAATCAAATAGCAAACTAGGAAAGCTAGTCGCAGGCTCTACTTGAGTACTGTAAGGTGAAGTTGACGCGGTTTGAAGAGATTTTCGAAGAGTATTAGCATTACATAGTTTGCTTATAAAGCCATAAAAAGAACCAGTAAAACTAAATGTTTACTGATTCTTTAAAAAAATTAATAACGTTGCTTTATACGGTTGATTGAAAGCTGTTAGGATTTCTTCAGGTGTTTGTGAATAGTCTTTTGTATCTTTCAAATCACCTTTGACAATAATCCGCTCTGTCGCATCATAGTCTACACATGTTACAAGTGTGATTTCATCAACACCACTACGGTCATCAATCTCATCAACACGATCTGGAGTTACATGCTTCACTTCATGAATGACATAGGTATAGACCTTATCCTTATCAGTTAGATAAATTTTCATCCCATTCTTAGCGCGTGATAATGGAGAAAATAGCATCTGACTAGCATTTTCTGCTGTAAAAATGTGATGACTAGCAAGTGAATAGTTTCCCTTCCCCATCACTTGATCACGCTTCATTGTACCAGCTCCATAGAAGAGATTGACATTATCAAGCCCCTTAAAAATTGGCAAGTTGATTTCTACTTCAGGAATAGCAATTCCACCAATAACTGGCAATTTTTGCGAATTCCATTGTGAGGATAAGACAGCTTCTGACGAAATGGCTTTTACTGAGTCAAAGTCAAAATTACCTTCTGTATCTTGATTTTCTTCCAGTTTTTCTTTTGATACTTGGCTAACTTGATACTTGTTAGTATTCCAAACCATGAACATATCACGAATTTTTGAATTAAAGATTAATGCCAGTGACAAGAGGATTAAGAATCCTGCCAAGACATTGATTAGTAAATTTTTACGATTTGTTTTCTTTTTGTTCTTTTTATGAGACATTATGCTTCACCTTCTATTTCGTTTTCTGTCCCAACTTCTTCTTTTTCTGACGCTGCTACTGTTGTAAAGGTTACAATTTTGGCATCCTGATCCAGACGCATCACTTTAACTCCCATAGTTGATCGACCTGTTTGTGAAATATTGGCAACGTTGGTTCGAATCATGACACCTGTATCAGTAATAATCATCAAGTCTTCATCGCCTTTAACGGTCAAAAGACCTGATAGAGGACCATTTTTCTCAGCTACATTAGCCGTCTTCATCCCTTTACCACCACGACCTTTTGTTGGATATTCGGTCGCAACTGTGCGCTTACCATATCCTTTTTCTGTGATGATAAGAACCTCGTCCTGGTCTGTAATCACACTAGCACCAACAACTGTGTCTCCGTCACGAAGGTTAACACCTTTCACACCAGTAGCGATACGACTCATGCCGCGAACGACTGATTGCTTAAAGCGAACTGCATAACCAAGCCTGGTACCAATGATAATATCCGTATCTTCTTCTGTCAGTAAGACATTAATCAACTCATCTTCATCCTTGAGGTTCAAAGCTTTTAGACCATTTTGACGAATGTTAGCAAATTCCTTAACGCTGGTTCTCTTCACGATACCATGACGGGTTGTGAAGAAGAGATAGGCGTCATCACTGCGTTCAGATTCAACATTGATGATGGTCTGAATACTTTCACCTTCATCCAATTTCAAAAGATTGACTATTGGTAATCCCTTGGCAGTACGTCCATACTCAGGAATTTCATAGCCTTTCAGGCGATAGACACGACCTTTATTTGTGAAGAAGAGCAGATGATCATGGGTGCTGGTTGACACTAACTCACGGACAAAATCGTCATCCTTAACTCCTGTTCCTTGAACACCGCGACCTCCACGTTTTTGAGCAGTAAATTCACCCTGATCTAGACGTTTAATGTATCCTTTGTTAGAAAGAGTGATCAAAACATCCGATTCTTCAATCAAGTCCTCATCTTCAAGACTCAATACCTCCCCAACCATCAATTCCGTACGACGTTGGTCGCCAAACTTACGCTTGACTTCATCTAATTCATCTTTAATGATTTGAGAAACACGTTCGGACTTAGCAAGAATATCTGCTAAATCCGCAATCAGAGCCAAGAGGTCATCATACTCAGACTGAATCTTATCACGTTCCAAACCTGTCAAACGACGAAGGCGCATATCAAGGATGGCTTGACTTTGACGTTCAGAAAGCTTAAACTTGCTCATCAACTCAGCTTGTGCTTCCGCATCCGTTTCACTAGCACGGATGATACGAATCACTTCATCGATATAGTCTAGCGCAATCAAGAGACCTTCTAAGATATGCGCACGCGCTTCCGCTTTTTCTTTATCAAAACGAGTACGACGAACAACCACTTCTTTTTGGTGCTCGATATAAGCATCCAAAATCTGACGAAGGGACAAAATCTTCGGTACACCATTTTGAATCGCCAACATATTAAAACCAAAGTTGGTTTGCATCTGGGTCATCTTGAAGAGATTGTTGAGGATAACATTGGCAGAAGCATCGCGTTTAACTTCAATGACGAATCGAACTCCTTCACGGTTTGACTCATCACGAACTGCTGTAATACCATCAATGCGTTTTTCCTGAACTAGGCGAACGATGTGCTCATGAACCTTAGTTTTATTGACCATGTAAGGAAATTCCGTTACAACAATACGCTCACGTCCCGCCTTAGTTATTTCAATCTCTGTACGAGAACGGAGGACAATCGAACCTTTACCTGTTTCATATGCCTTATGAATACCTGATTTGCCCATGACGAGGGCGCCTGTTGGAAAATCTGGACCAGGCAAGACTTCCATCAAGTCCTTGGTAGTCACTTCAGGATTATCCATGACCAACTTCACTGCATCAATGGTTTCACCCAAGTTGTGAGGCGGAATATTGGTTGCCATCCCAACAGCAATACCAGTTGCCCCATTAACTAAAAGATTTGGAAAACGTGCTGGCAAGACCAAGGGTTCGCGTTCATTGGCATCATAGTTATCAACGAAATCAACCGTATTTTTATTGATATCACGAAGCATTTCCAGAGCAATTTTGCTCATGCGTGCCTCAGTGTAACGCTGGGCGGCAGCACCGTCTCCATCCATAGAACCAAAGTTTCCATGCCCATCGACAAGCATGTAACGGTAGCTCCACCATTGAGCCATACGAACCATGGCTTCATAGATAGAGGAATCTCCGTGTGGGTGGTATTTACCCATGACATCCCCTGTAATACGAGCAGATTTTTTATGAGGTTTGTCTGGGGTAACACCTAATTCATTCATTCCGTAGAGAATCCGACGGTGGACGGGTTTCAAGCCATCTCGAACATCAGGAAGAGCCCGCGCTACGATAACACTCATGGCGTAGTCGATAAAGCTCGTCTTCATCTCCTTTGTCAGATTGACATTCACTAAATTTCTATCCTGCATTAATAAATGCCTCATTTCACTATTAGTAATTAACTATATTATACCACAATGTCTGCCATATTTCAGGTATCTAGAACTACTAAAACGTTTACATCAAGAACTGCAAGGCATATCCGTGACAAAGCATTTTAAAAGTGATAGAATTGAAATAACTGGGGAAACCCCTGAATAAAATTAAGGAGATGTTTAGACAAATGACACTAACTAAACAACACAAAAAAGTTATCCTTGTTGGTGATGGTGCTGTAGGTTCATCTTACGCCTTCGCTCTTGTTACTCAAGGAATCGCACAAGAACTTGGTATTATTGAAATTCCTCAATTGTTTGAAAAAGCAGTTGGTGATGCTGAAGACCTTAGCCACGCGCTTGCATTTACTTCACCAAAGAAAATCTACGCTGCTAAATACGAAGACTGTGCGGACGCTGACCTTGTTGTTATCACTGCTGGTGCTCCTCAAAAACCAGGTGAAACTCGTCTTGACCTTGTAGGTAAAAACCTTGCTATCAACAAATCAATCGTTGAGCAAGTTGTTGCTTCTGGTTTCGATGGTATCTTCCTTGTAGCAGCTAACCCAGTTGACGTCCTAACTTACTCAACTTGGAAATTCTCTGGATTCCCTAAAGAACGCGTTATCGGTTCTGGTACTTCTCTTGATTCAGCTCGTTTCCGTCAAGCACTTGCTGAAAAAATCGGTGTTGATGCTCGTTCAGTCCATGCCTACATCATGGGTGAACACGGTGACTCAGAATTTGCTGTTTGGTCACATGCTAACGTTGCTGGTGTTAAATTGGAACAATGGTTGCAAGCAAACCGTGACTTAGATGAAGCTGACCTTGTGGAACTCTTCATTTCTGTTCGTGACGCTGCTTACTCAATCATTAACAAAAAAGGTGCAACATACTACGGTATCGCTGTAGCCCTTGCTCGTATCACAAAAGCAATCCTTGATGATGAAAATGCAGTACTTCCACTTTCTGTATTCCAAGAAGGTCAATATGGTGTTGAGAACGTCTTTATCGGTCAACCAGCTATCGTTGGTGCACACGGTATCGTTCGTCCAGTAAACATTCCATTGAACGACGCAGAAACTCAAAAAATGCAAGCATCTGCAAAAGAATTGCAAGCTATCATTGATGAAGCATGGAAAAATCCTGAATTCCAAGCAGCTTCAAAAAACTAATTTAGCTATAGACAACTCCTTGAATCATCAGGGAGTTGTTTTTTTCTGTATTTAAACCTAATATCTGATGTACGTTCGCTTCTACAAGACAGCATAGCTTGTATAAGCCATAAACATTAAAACAACAACTGTAATCTACACTCACATTTCAAATATCATGAAACAAGCCGTGCTTGATGCACTTGATACTGTTGCACTGAATAGAAAGTAAAAAGTTTTGCCCCATTTTTGCCCTCAACACAAAAAAGAGCCCATCATACAGGCTAGAAAGCTTGATATGATAGGCTTTTTCTTATTTTAATTAGCGTACTGTGCGGATACGCATTGTGTTTGTACGAACAGCTTCTCCAACTGGTACACCAGCTACGATAACGATATCGTCACCTGATTGTACAAGACCTGCTTCAACTGCTTTACGTTCAGCAATTTCGAACATATCATCAGTTGAAGATGGAGCATCTGTCAACATTGGGATAACACCCCAGTTCAACATCAATCCACGTTCTGTCAATTCGTCAAATGTCAACGCCAAGATGTCAGCATTTGGACGGTATTTAGAGATCAAACGTGCAGTGTGTCCAGTCTTAGTAAGTGTTACAACCAATTTAATGTCCATTGAGTTAGTAGCATCTTTAACAGCTGAAGCCATTACTTCTGTCTTAGAGTTACGTTCGAATGAATCTGAGTTCAAACGTCCGTATTCGTTAAGAAGAGTTTGAGCGTTCTTGTCGATAGTAGCCATTGTAGTTACTGACTCAAGTGGGTATTTACCGTTTGCAGACTCACCTGAAAGCATTGTAGCGTCAGTTCCATCGATAACAGCGTTAAATACGTCTGATACTTCTGAACGAGTTGCACGTGGTTTTTCAGTCATTGTTTCAAGCATGTTTGTTGCAGTGATAACAACTTTACCTGCAGCATTGACTTTCTTGATGATCATTTTTTGGTAAACTGGAACCATTTCGAATGGTACTTCGATACCCATGTCACCACGAGCGATCATGATACCATCAGCAGCTTCGATGATTTCATCCAAGTTGTCGATACCTTGTTGGTTTTCGATTTTAGCGAACAATTGAACGTGTCCGTTACCAGTTTCTTTACAGATTGCACGAACTTCGTTAACGTCTTTTGCAGTACGTACGAATGAAATAGCGATGAAGTTAATACCTTGTTCAAGACCAAAGCGGATGTCATCGTTATCACGTTCAGCAAGAGCTGGGAAAGGAATTTTAGTGTTAGGAATGTTAACACCTTTTTGTTTAGCAATTACGCCATCATTTTCAACTTCAACTTCAAATTCACGAGCTGCGTCATCTTTAGCAACCACACGAAGACCAAGTTTACCATCGTCAACCAAAACTTGACGACCAACTTCAACATCATCATAGATATCAAGAGCACCAGCAACGTTCAATGCAATCACATCACGAGTTGATTTGATTCCTTGTTTAGTTGCAACACGGATTTTCTCACCAGTTTTGTATGAGTACTCTTTTGCATCTCCTTCAAACAATTCTGTACGGATTTCTGGTCCTTTTGTATCAAGAAGGAAACCAACTTTTTTACCTGCAAGTTTTTCAGCAAGTTTAACAGTTGCCATACGGTCACCTTGTTCTTGGTGGTCACCGTGTGAGAAGTTGAAACGGAATGTGTTAGCACCAGCTTCAATCAATTTAGCAATGTTTTTAGCTGAAGCTTCAACATCAAGTTTTTCACCCCAGTATCCGTCATCACCGAATTTTTTACCACCACGGATTTCTACCGCAGGTCCCAAAGTTGCAACGATTTTTACACGTTTGTTCATGATTTTTGTGACTCCTTTTATATATATGACCTTTTTGGTCTTATTAACTAAATTATAAATTATGACAAGCTCTTATTCAAGCTAGATAGCTCAATGTCGGCTTTGTGTGGGTTATTTACCACAATCTTACCTTCTGCAGTCAAGCTGAACAATGCTCCTTCTTCTGCAGTTCCAAGAATTGGGTTTTCAACCATTTTCTCGTTACGGATACCAACCGCAACACCACCGATACCTTTTTTAAGAAGTTTAACGGCATGGGCACCCATACGTGACGCCAATACACGGTCACGCGCAGTTGGAGAACCACCACGTTGAATATGACCAAGTTCTGTCACACGAAGGTCGCTTGTATCCCCAGCTTCTTTAAGTTTGACCAAATTCAGCCGCTGACATCACACCCTCAGCCAAGACGATGATATTGTGTTTTTTACCACACTCATAACCAGCTTTGATGCTTGCTACGATATCTTCCATCTTGAAGCCTTCTTCAGGGATGATGATTTCATCAGCACCAGTTGCAATACCAGCCCAAAGAGCGATATCACCAGCATTACGTCCCATAACTTCGATAACAAAAGTACGACGGTGACTTGATGATGTATCACGAATCTTATCGATAGCGTCCATAGCAGTCGTAACCGCTGTGTCAAAACCGATTGTGAAGTCTGTACCAACGATATCGTTATCGATTGTACCTGGAAGACCGATAGCTGGGAAGCCATGCTCAGTCAAACGCATAGCACCGTGGTAAGATCCGTCACCACCGATAACAACTACACCTTCAATCCCGTGTTTTTTCAATTGCTCAATCCCTTTAAGTTGCCCTTCAAGTTGAGCGAACTCTGGATAGCGAGCTGAGTGAAGGAAAGTACCACCACGAGAAATGATGTCTCCTACTGAAGCGGCATCTAATGGATGAATTTCACCAGCAACCATACCAGCATATCCATCATAGATACCAAATACTTCCATTCCTTCTGAAATTGCTTGACGAACAACTGCACGGATGGCAGCATTCATACCAGGGGCGTCTCCACCACTAGTCAAAACAGCAATACGTTTCATATTGGTTTATGCTCCTTTTTCTTTTAACATTCTTATTGATTATACCACATTTGATTTTAAAATTCTTCTATTTTCCGTATTTTTAGCGATAAATCGTTTTCATAACCATTCCATTCAATTTCGCTTCTAATTCATCAGATTTAGTTACAAAATGATGAGGAGATACAATCGTTCTCTGTTCCTCTTCATACCTAATGATGACTGGAATTGGGCCTTTATATTGCTCTAAAATACGTAAAATTTCCTGATCCGATTCATGATTTTTCACTTGAATCCAAAAGCGCTCAGCCACTGCTTCTCTTATTTCTTGTGCAATCATTTGCAGACGGCCATCACGGGACTGGACTTTCCCTCTGATATAGTAGAAGGCTCCTTCTCTTACTTCCTGCCCAATCTGTCGATATAAATCTGAAAAGAGAGTGACATCCAATTTTTTCTTACTGTCATCTACCTGTAAAAAGGCCATATTTTCACCCTTTTTGGTGCGAATGATTTTAATTTTTTGAATTTCTACCAAGATAATGGAGTGACTATTTTCTGACAAATTTCCGATTGGTGTAATCGGATAAATAGCCTTACTTGCAATAGCTTGTAGGGGATGTTTGCTAACTCCTACTCCTAAAAGCTCTTGTTCCATATAGAATTTTTCTTGTCCCGTCCAATCTTCCGATTCCTGCCAACTATATATCGTATCACCGAACAAGCTTCCTAACTCTTTCACAAATTCAAATAGATTAGCTAAATTATTGAATACTTTTTGACGATTTTTCTCAAATGAATCGAAAAGACCAACTTTTACTAATGGTTCTAGCAGAGGAAGTTTCAGATAATTCTCAGGTAATTTAGCTATAAAATCTTCAATGTTAGAATAAGGTCTATTTTCAATGATCCAAAGCGCCAAATCTTTGCTGACTCCCTTAATCGATTTCAAACCTAGATAGATAGACTTGTTGGCAATTTTATCGTGATAGGGAATGGTGTTAATTGACAGAGGGGCTACTTCAAATCCTGCTTCTAGGGCATCCATTAAGTAATCACTGTTGGAAAAATTCAACATGACCTGATAAAAAATGGCTGGATAATGTGTTTTGAAATAAGCCAACTGGAAAGCCAAGGCTGAGTATGCATAGGCATGAGAACGGTTAAAACCATAACCTGCAAACTTCTCCATGACATCAAAGACCTTCTCTGCCTTTTCCGCAGTATGTCCAGCTTCTAATGAACCTTGAATAAAGGAAGCCCTCATCTCATGCATGGCTGAAGCATCCTTTTTCCCCATAGCCCGACGCAAAATATCGGCTTTCCCAAGACTAAATCCAGCAAAACGCTGAGCAACCTGCATAACCTGCTCCTGATAGAGCATAATTCCGTAGGTTGGAGCCAAAATATCCTCCAGTACTGGATCCAGAACAGTCACTTCTTCTTGCCCATGCTTTCTAGCTACAAAATTATTGATGTAATCACTAGCACCTGGCCGATTTAGGGAAGTAGTTGCTACGACATCTTCAAAACAGACAGGTTGAACACGCTTAAGCAGACGAATGGCACCAGGTTGTTCAAATTGAAAGATACCTTTTGTATTGCCAGAGGCAAATAGAGCTAACGTTTCTTTGTCTTCCAAATCAATTTCGTTGATAACTATCTTAACACCTTCTGTTTCTGCAAGTAATTCTTGCATCTTCTGGACAAAGGTCAAATTTCGTAGTCCCAGAAAGTCCATCTTCAAAAGTCCGCTAGCCTCAACTCCATGAGCATCATACTGAGTCAGTGGAATTTCATCACCATGCTTTAGAGGAATGTAGTTGGTCAAGTCTTGGTCACTGATTACAACACCAGCCGCATGGACAGAGGTTTGTCTTGGATAGCCCTCAATCTTGCAGGCAATTTCAAAGGCTTTTTGGTATTCTAACTTACTATTGATTTGCTGACGAAACTGGAGATTACCCTCATAGGCCGACTTGAGATTATCACGAAAACTGATCTTCTTGGTAATTGCAGACAATTCATACTCTGGCACACCAAAGCGCTTCAAGACATCTCGTAGAGCTTGCTTGGCTCCAAAGGTAGAAAAAGTAACGATTTGAGCCGCATGCTTACTACCATATTTATTACCAACATACCTGATAAAATCTGGACGATAAATATCTGGAATATCAATATCAATATCAGGCATGGTATAGCGTTCACGATTGAGGAAACGTTCAAAAATCAGATTCTTCTCTACTGGGTCAATCCCTGTAATCTCTAAGCATAGGAAACCAAGCTACCAACTGCAGAACCCCGTCCCATGCCCATATAATAGCCATTCGAACGTCCAAAACGCAACAAATCCCAAACAACCAAGAAATAATCATCAAAGCCCATATCATGAATAACAGCCAATTCTTGGTCTAGACGATCTTGATATTCTTTACTAGTCAGACCCTTCTGAGCAAGCCCCAACTCAGCACGTTCTCTCAACTCTTCTACTGCTGGCCTAGCTGGGTTAAAACGAGGCAGTTTCAGGCTAGTATCCAAATCATAAGAAATACCTGAAATAAGCTTTTCTAAATTGTCCAAGGCTTGCGGAAAACGTTCTTGGAATAATTTCTCTAAAGAACTTGCCGATATAAAGACATCTTGTCGTGAGCGCAAGGGAACTTCTCTAAGCGGTAGATTTTCTTTAATCGCTGTTAAGACTTGCAAAACTTCTCTATCCCTGCTTTCAAAGGCATTGACCCGATAAAGGGGCAAAATAGAATGATGAAATTCGCTTGCCAACGTTTCTGGATAAACTCCAATATAGTAATCACAACCTAGTTCTAACGACTCCAATCCATCAAAATAAGGCACAATTACAGCAATTTCCTCTAGGTACTGAGATAGAACTGACCAATTTTTCTCCCCCTGCATCTTAGCTGTTGAGAGTTTCATCAGCTGCTGATAGCCCACACTAGATAGGGCTAAAAAACGCAAATTCACTTCCTGCTCATCCACTAAAAGAGTCATTTCAAGTCCTAATAAAGGATGAATGCCGTATTTTTTTGTGACTTCTAGAAAATCGAAAGCCCCATAAAGGTTATCAATATCCATCATAGCCAGATGAGTGTAGCCATATTCTTTAGCTGCTCTCACATACTTGTTTATTGAAATAACACTCTCCATAAAACTATAGACTGTTTTTGTATCTAGTTGTGCGATCAATTTACACTTCTCCTCTATCCTTCTCACTATATTATACCATTTTCAAAAAGAGAAATACAAAAGCATTGACTCCTGTCTATATTTTATCCTTAAAGTAAAATTTTTTGAACGAAAAAGTAAAAATACATTTAAAGAATCAAATGATCCGGTAATTTTTTTACTTTTTTATCCCAATAAGTGAATATATCTTTTAAAATAGAAAGACACATCCAGTTAATCTATTCAATATGATAACTTGTTTTAGGCTATAGAGTTGTACCTGTTTTTCATATAAATAATATTCATTATTCTTTAATTAATTTCTTTATCATTTAATGATTCCCTTTATCCTATTTTTTTGATATAATAACCTTAATTATTTTTTATTTTATAAGGAGGTTATATGCGCTTTAATCAATTCAGCTATTTATCACTTCCAAGAAATACTATTTTATATGAATTAAAAAAGTATGGATTTGATTTCCCATCTGAGATAGCAGATAAAAAGATGTTGGAGTCTTTTCTAAGTCGTTTCTTTTTCACTTATCAAGACACCAACTACCCACTTTCCATCCTAGCAGCTGATAAAAAAACAGACCTGCTGACATTTTTTCAATCAGAAGATGAACTGACAGCAGATATTTTTTATACTGTTGCTTTTCAACTTTTAGGCTTTTATTATTTGGTTGACTTCGAAGATAGTGACGTTTTTCGTAAAGAAACTGGATTCCCCATTGTATATGGTGACTTGATTGAAAATCTTTATCAGTTACTCAATACTCGCACCAAAAAGGGGAATACTCTTATCGACCAGCTTGTTAGTGATGGTCTTATTCTGGAGGATAATGACTACCACTACTTTAACGGCAAAAGTTTAGCAACTTTTTCCAGCCATGATGTCATTCGAGAGGTGGTTTATGTTGAGTCTCGTGTGGATACTGACCAAAAAGGTCTACCAGACCTAGTCAAGGTCAGCATTATTCGTCCTCGTTATGACGGGCAAATCCCTGCTATCATGACGGCCAGTCCCTATCATCAGGGAACAAATGACAAGGCTAGTGACAAGGCTCTCTACAAGATGGAGGGCGAACTTGAGGTTAAACCTCCTCACAAGATTGAGCTAGAAGAACCTCAACTAAATCTTGTCCAACCTCATGGTCAAGCCGAACTAGTGTCAGAAGCTGAGGAAAAACTAACGCACATCAACGCTAGCTATACACTCAACGACTACTTCCTTCCACGAGGTTTTGCTAATCTCTATGTGTCAGGTGTTGGTACCAAAGACTCTACTGGTTTCATGACTAACGGAGACTACCAACAAATCGAAGCTTATAAAAATGTCATCGACTGGCTCAATGGTCGTTGCCGTGCCTTTACCGACCACACGCGCCTGCGTCAAGTCAAGGCTGACTGGTCAAACGGAAAAGTAGCTACAACTGGACTTTCCTATCTAGGTACCATGTCCAATGGTCTTGCGACTACAGGTGTAGATGGTTTAGAAGTTATCATTGCCGAGGCTGGCATTTCTTCATGGTACAACTACTACCGTGAAAACGGTCTGGTCACTAGCCCAGGTGGTTATCCTGGTGAGGACTTTGACTCCCTTGCTGAACTAACCTACTCTCGTAATCTCTTGGCTGGTGACTATATTCGTGGTAATGAGGCTCACCAAGCTGACTTAGAAAAAGTAAAAGAGCAACTGGATCGAAAGACTGGCGATTACAATCAGTTTTGGCATGACCGCAATTATCTGCTCAATGCTGATAAGGTAAAGGCGGAGGTTGTCTTTACTCATGGTTCTCAGGATTGGAATGTCAAACCACTTCATGTTTACCAGATGTTTCATGCTCTTCCAGCTCATATCCATAAGCATCTCTTTTTCCATAATGGTGCCCATGTTTATATGAACAACTGGCAGTCCATTGACTTCCGTGAGTCCATAAACGCCTTATTGACTAAGAAATTACTAGGACAAGAAACAGATTTTCAACTTCCTACCGTTATCTGGCAGGATAATACCACTCCTCAGACTTGGTTATCACTTGATAACTTCGGTGGGCAAGAAAACTTTGAAACTTTCTCACTTGGTCAAGAAGAGCAGGTTATTCAAAATCAGTATTCAGATAAGGATTTTGAACGTTATGGTAAAACATACCAGACCTTCAATACGGAACTCTATCAAGGAAAAGCCAATCAGATTACTATTGACCTTCCTGTGACCAAAGATCTCCACCTGAACGGTCGCGCTCAGCTCAATCTTCGTATCAAATCCAGTACAAACAAGGGGCTCTTATCAGCTCAACTGCTGGAACTTGGGCAAAAGAAATACCTACAGCCTTATCCAGCTATTTTAAGTGCTAGAACCATTGACAACGGTCGCTATCACATGCTGGAAAATCTCTGTGAATTGCCATTTAGTGCAACTACACAACGAGTCATTACAAAAGGCTACCTTAATTTACAAAATAGAAATGATTTACTGTTAGTAGAGGATATCAAGGCAGGTGAATGGATGGATGTGCAATTTGAACTACAACCTACTATTTACAAGTTAAAAGAAGGAGATACTCTTCGTTTAGTCCTCTATACTACTGACTTTGAAATCACCATACGTGACAATACCAACTACCACTTGACTGTTGATCTTGAACAGTCTACACTTATCCTACCTTGTCAAAAGGTATAATATCAGACTTTCAATATGGAAAGATTTTATGGACAAGGTCAATCCAAGACCCACTGACCTTCCTATCATCAGAAACACCCACTTGAACAGTCGAAAGAAACTACAACTTGGTATCAAATCCTGTCCAAAGAACAGATTATTCTACCCCAGCTACTGAACCTTGGACAAATGATACTAACACCCCTAACCAACATGTGTGACCCTCTAAACTACACGCTACCACACCACATGTTGGACAATCTCTGTGAATTGCCGTTTAGTGTAAATTCACAACAAGCCGTGACAAAAGGATACCCTAATTGAATGATTTACTGTTAGTAGAGAACAGCCATGTATGTAGATGAACGAATAAATTTCTCATTCATCTGCACCCAACTAGTGACAAGTTAAAAGCAGGAGATTCTCTCCGTATCGTTCTAAATTACTACTGACTTTCAAATCTTCATACGTGACAATACCGCTTACCACCCGACTGACGATTTCGATCAGTCCACGCTTTCTGTACTTTGTACAAGGAGTAAATTTTTATGAATAAATCTGAACACCGCCACCAACTCATACGAGCTCTTGTAACCAAAAACAAGATCCATACTCAAGCTGAGCTACAAGCTCTTCTTGCTGATAATGATATTCAAGTTACACAAGCTACACTTTCGAGAGATATTAAAAGTATGAACCTCTCAAAAGTACGTGAAGAAGATAATTCTTACTACGTGCTAAATACTGGTTCCATCTCAAAATGGGAAAAACGCTTGGAGACTTATATGGAGGATGCTCTTGTACTGATGCACCCTGTTCAACATCAAGTACTTTTGAAAACTCTTCCTGGTTTGGCTCAATCCTTTGGTTCTATCATTGATGCTTTGAGTTTTCCTGACGCTATCGCTACGCTCTGTGGGGACGATGTCTGTCTGGTCATCTGTGAAGATGCAGAGGCTGCACAAAGTTGTTTTGAAGAATTGAAAAAATTCACACCACCATTCTTTTTTGGTGAATAAAAAAACTCCGTGTCTGATGTTAAGGCACGGAATTTTTTATCTTCTTTACTGAGATGGATTTTCTTTTTTCGTTCGTGCCAATCTCAGGGCACGATTTGGATTGAGACGATTAAATAGTTCTTCCAATTTCTTTTCATTCCAAACATCTGCGGCGGAAACGAAATTGCCATCCGCATCTCGGAAAGATATCGGTTTATCTCCCATGCTAGTCTCCTAGTCTACAAATTCAAATTCAAATTTACCAATGCGGACCAAATCCCCATCCTTAGCACCACGCGCACGAAGAGCTTCATCAACCCCCATACCACGTAATTGACGGGCAAATTTCATGACTGATTCGTCACGATCAAAGTTGGTCATATTGAAGAGTTTCATGAGTTTTTCACCAGAAAGTACCCATGTCGCATCGTCATCACGACTAATTTCAAAGGCTTTCTCTTCCTCGTCAAATCCATAGTAAGCTTCTTCTTCCATATCTGACTCGTCGTAGAGCAAGAATTCTGGTGTCTTATCTAACAATTCAGCTGTCGCATCCAAAAGCGTTGCCAAACCTTGTTTGGTCAAACCAGATATTGGGAAGATAGCTGGCAACTCTTCAAATTCATCGTAGTTTTCAGCCAATTTCTTCTTGAATTCTTCAAGATTTTCCTGACTCTCAGGCATGTCCATCTTATTAGCTACAATAATCTGTGGACGCTCCATGAGACGAAGATTGTATGACTCCAGCTCCTTGTTAATGGCAAGATAATCCTCATAAGGATCACGACCTTCACTAGCTGACATATCAATGATATGGAGGATAACACGTGTACGCTCGATGTGACGGAGAAACTGAGTCCCCAGACCGACTCCCTGACTAGCCCCTTCAATCAATCCTGGTAAATCAGCTACTGCAAAGGATTCGCCTGATTGGGTACGAACCATTCCTAGATTTGGCACAATGGTCGTAAAGTGGTAGGCACCAATTTTAGGTTTAGCTGAGGTAATAACACTTAAAAGTGTTGATTTCCCAACAGATGGGAATCCTACTAAACCGACATCTGCCAAGATTTTTAGTTCCAATTGTAACTCACGTTCCTGACCTGGTTCCCCATTTTCAGAGATTTCAGGTGCAGGATTTTTGGTGTTGCAAAGCGGATATTTCCACGACCACCACGACCACCGTGAGCAACGATAAATTCTTGACCATGTTCAATCAAATCTGTCAAGACCTTGCCAGTCTCTGCATCACGCACAGTCGTACCTTGTGGTACTCGAACTCTAAGGTCCTCAGCACCACGACCATGCATTCCTTTGGTCATTCCTTTCTCACCAGAATCAGCCTTGAAATGACGATTGTAGCGGAAATCCATGAGGGTACGCAAACCTTCATCTACAACGAAGACCACATTTCCTCCACGACCACCGTCACCACCCCAAGGACCGCCATTAGGGACATATTTTTCACGGCGAAAGGCAACCATACCATCGCCACCATTACCAGCCTTGACCTTAATCTTAGCTGTATCTAAAAACATACTCATTTTTTCTTCTCACTTTAAAAAAGGGCTGGGAAATCCCAGTCACAAAATTTTCTTAAATCTATTTTATAGATTACTGAGGGCACCAATTGCAGTTGCAAAAATACCCAAAATACTTACTACTAACATGATAATTACGATAAACAAGGTTAGTTTCTCAAACATGGTTTTTTTACGTTTTCCATTATCTCCAAATGCCATTTTTATCTCCTTCGTTACATTCTATTTTCTATTATCTTAGCATGAATTTAGCTAGTTTTCAATAGTCAGTTGCTACTGGTGCAATAATCCATAAAATGATATAGGCTACAATCCCAGCTCCGTAACAGAAAGCAAGGACACCCCAAACGACTCGAACGATAGTTGGATCTATATCTAGATAATGGGCCACTCCTGCACAAACACCTGCAATTTTTTTATCATGACCACTTCTCATTAATTGTTTTTTCATAGCTGTTCCTCTTTCTATTCTTCACTATCTTTCCAATAATCTCTTATGCTGATCAACTGTGTTTTTGAAGCCTTCAGCATGCGTCTAGAGCCTTTTACGGGTACAGCAACCACCTGTTGCGGAAGATACAAAACTGTCTTAAAGATACGCTGGCTGACCGTATCATCTTTAGCCAAATCTTTCTCGAAATTATTTGAAATAATGGCATCCAGATAAAATTCATGAACCCGTTTTCCAAAATTCTCAGCTGAAATCTCATACAATTTTTCTGATAAGGTATGCTCATTCATATCTGGCGTTGCAATAAGGGCTTCTAAATAGCTCCAGCTAGATCATGTTCACCGTAATACAAGGTTCCAAACATTTTATCACTGATAAGATTATCCAGATAAGGATTTCCGTGAGCAATGACAGGCGTCCCACTAGCTAAGCTTTCCAAGTAGGTCAAACCTTGGGTTTCACTTGTCGATGCCGAAATAAAGAAATCTGCCGCCTTATAGTAAAGAGCTGTCTCACTAGGAGCAATCATGCCTGTAAAGACAACAGAGTCTTGAATCTCTAGTTTCTGAGCTTGCTCTTTGAGGTCATCTAGATAAGGTCCATCCCCAGCAACTACCAGTTTCACCTTGTCTTCCTCTCTCAGAACTTCTGCAAAGGCTGCTAATACTGCTTGAATATTTTTTTCATAGGAAATTCTGGAAAGGCTAAGCAAGATCTTTTCATCATCCTGAATCCCCAATTTACTACGCAGTTCTTTCAAATTTTCTTGCTTGATTTCTGGACGCTCAAACTTAGCTAATTCAATCCCAGTTGGAATGACCCGTTTTTCAACCTTGACCTTATAATCAGATAGCAAGTCACGGACAATCTCACTCGGGCAAACAACCCCATCCACATCGTGCAGGAAACCTCTGACCAGATACTTGACCATACTAGGACGAATCAACATCCCCTTGGCAATATAATGCACATAGTCTTCATACTGGGTGTGATAGGTATGGATGACGGGAATCTTCAGTTCACGCGCAATCCAAATCCCCAACAAGCCTAGAGAAAATTCTGTCTGAGTATGGATAATATCTAGCTGATACTGCTTGGCAATTTCAAGCGCCTTGCTAAACCCTCTATAGGCAAAGCGACGATCTTTAAAAGCAAAAAAAGGCACACTTGGAATGCGGATAATTTGCCAATCTTCGTAGCGATTAACATCCTTATCTGTCGTCGTAAAGATAAAAACAGCATGTCCCTGCTTTTCAAGTTCTGTTTTCAAGGTTCGAATACTGGTCGCAACACCAGAAACCTGAGGAAAATAGGTATCTGTAAATAAACCAATTCGCATAGATTACCTCACTTTTTACTTTCTCCCTAAAGTGGCTTGTTTCTCATAAAAGTCCAACCAAATTTGTAACAGATGCTCTTCTGAATACTCTCTGGAAATATTCTTAGCTTTTTCTTTGAGGTCTTTTAAGGCAGCAGGATTTGCTTGATATTCTAAAATAGCCTCTTTCATCTCTTCTCTATCTGCTGTCGCCCGATAATTTCCCTCTAAAATCACCTTATAGAGATCCAAATCACGTAGCATAATAGGAGCTTCACAACTGGCGACTTCTAAAAATCGTCATAGGAAAGAGCTCATTGTAACTAGGCAACAAGAAAAGATCCGCTAGGGCATACAATTCACGCATTCGCTCTGGCGACACAATACCTGGAAACATCAAATTTTCAGGTGGATTATCCATCATTTTCTTATAGCGTTCATAACCATCTGTCATGCCACCAAAAGAGAAACCACCCGCCCAGATAAAGGTAATCTGAGGCAATTCCTCAGCCAGACGGATAAAATCATCAATCCCTTTGCGTTTCTGGACTTGACCAGCACCTACTACGATAAACTGATTGTCACTAACACCTAGCTCTGTTCGTAGTCTCGCTACCTCTTCTTGTGGAAGGGGATGCCATTTCTCCTTATTGACAAAATTAGGAATATAAGTTACTTTTTCACGTGGAATACCAGCTACCACCAAATCCTCAATAAACATAGGATTAACAACAACCAAGTGCTCCATCCGGTTGTAAAAAGAAAATACATAGCGTTTCACAATTCCCTTTAAGAAAAATGGAATTTTCAAACTCCCCTCAAGTGTATCAGGCAAGAAATGTACATAGCCAATTTTCCTCCCTGAGCGCTTCTTTTGGAATGTAGATAAATAATAAGGGAAATCAATGGTATGAAAGTGAGTCACATCTGCCTCGATTGGAAGATTTTCTGTAACAATCAATTGGTCCTTGGCATCACGGTGAAGAAGACGAACTAATTCACGGTAAGCACCTGAAACTCCTTGTCCTGCTACTTTCTCACTTGAACTCAACATATTGATGCGTAATTTCTTTTTTTCCATAGCTACTATTATATCATTTTCTTTGAATAAAATCAGCAAAAGAAAGGAGAGACTAGAGGAAAAGAGGGGAAATTTCCTCGCTTTTCCAATAATCTCTCACATGCTATTATATGTTTACTTAATGCCTAGGGCAATGCGTGCATAGCGACTCATTTTTTCAACTGTCCAGGCTGGATACCAGACTAATTTGACCTCAGTATCAGTCACTTCTGGTACCTCTGTCATAGCATCATAAATCTGGTCCGTCAAAAGATCAGCTAGGGGACAACCCATAGTTGTCAACGTCATATCAATCTCAGTTTGCCCTGTTTCGCCGTCAAAACGAATCTCATAAATCAAACCAAGATTGACAATATCGATTCCCAACTCAGGGTCGATAACTTCTTCCAAGGCTGATAAAATTCGTGTTTTGATGTTTTCAATTTGCTCTTCTGTATAAGCCATAATTTTCCTCACTCCTAGTCTTCAATAAAATCACGAAGCGGTTTGCTGCGACTTGGTTGACGTAGTTTTCTCAAAGCCTTGGCTTCAATCTGACGGATACGCTCACGGGTTACGTTAAAGACTTTACCCACATCTTCAAGGGTGCGCATTTTTCCATCATCTAGCCCAAAACGGAGACGCAGAACATTTTCTTCACGGTCTGTAAGAGTATCCAAGACCTCATCCAACTGCTCACGCAAGACGATACGAGTTGTATAGTCCACTGGATTTTCAATCACTTCATCTTCGATAAAGTCCCCAAGGTGGCTATCATCCTCTTCACCGATAGGCGTTTCAAGGGATACCGGTTCTTGGGCAATCTTCAAGATTTCACGAACCTTGTCAGGGGTCATATCCATACGTTCAGCGATTTGCTCTGGCGTTGGATCTTGACCTAATTCTTGAAGGAGATTCCGCTGTTCACGAACCAATTTATTGATGGTTTCAACCATGTGAACTGGGATACGGATGGTACGAGCTTGATCGGCGATGGCACGAGTGATAGCCTGGCGAATCCACCAAGTTGCGTAAGTTGAGAACTTGAACCCTTTAGAATAGTCAAACTTGTCAACCGCCTTCATCAAGCCCATATTTCCTTCTTGAATCAAGTCAAGGAACTGCATACCACGACCGACATAGCGTTTGGCAATAGAAACAACCAAACGAAGGTTAGCTTCTGCAAGACGTTGTTTAGCTTCGATATCGCCAGCTTCAACAGCCAGTGCCAATTCTTTTTCCTCTTCATTGGTCAAAAGAGGAACGACCCCAATTTCTTTCAAGTACATGCGGACAGGGTCATTTACCTTAGCCGAAGTTGAACCAATCAAGTCCTCATCGCTGAGTTCTGGTTCTTCTTCAGCACTAAGAACACGCGCACTTGGATTTCCTTCGTTATCTGTGATCGAAATTCCTGCATCTTGAATCCGTTGCAAAAGGTCTTCAATTCCATCAGCATCCAAGGTAAAAGGAAGGACAAGACTAGCATTGATTTCATCGTCTGTTGCTGTCCCTTTTTGTTTATGATTGCGGATAAATTCTGCTACTTGTACGTCAAATGTTGTTACTTCTTTTTGTTTTGTTGCCATTATTACTCCATTCTTCTCTTTTGGGAAATTAAACGTTCCAATTCTTCTAAGGCTGTGTCGGTATCTCCTACATGGCTAGCTTCCTGCACCTTCTTTTTGATTCTCATATTGTCCTGATTCAAGAGCGCCTTATTTCGAGTCATTTCTACTTCACTTAGTTCCTGAGCTGACATCTCAGTAGGCAAATCCTGAGCTAAGACTTGATACCAGGCTCTTTCGACCTCCTCTTTCTGTTCTGCTAAAACTTCTGGAGGAAGATTACCATACTGGCCAAGCAAGTCATATAGGACCTGAAATTCAGGTGTATCAAATGCAAAGTCTTCTCGCAAACGATAATCGTTCAAAACAAGAGGGGACTCCATCATTCGATAAAGTAAATGGGCTTCAGCCCTCATAATAGCTGATAACTGCTTGGTGACAGGCATAGTGATTGGCGTCGGTTTGGAAATTCCTTCCATGCGATTCTGCCTTTGCGCCTGACGACTCTCATTAACAATCTGCTCAATCTGAGCATAATCAAAGGACGCCAGACTGTCAGCTAAAATATGAATATAGCTGTTTTGAGCAGTGATAGACTTTTCTTGAACAATCAAGGGAGCTATTTTTTCAATAAACTCAATCTGGGCCTGCAGATTTTCACTATTTTCAGGTTTATACTGGTGAATGTAGAACTCAATCGGACTAATACGAGTTTTCGTTAATAGATAGGCCAAGTCTTCTGGTCCATTTTTTTGTAGATACTCATCTGGATCCAAGTTATCAGGCATGCTGACGATTTGCACAGGCATATCACCAATTTCGTCCAGCGCTTTCAATGTCGCAGCTTGCCCAGCCTTATCGCCATCGTAAACAAGGACTAACTTCTTGGTTAACCTTTTCAGATGCTCAACATGCTCTCGACTCAAGGCTGTTCCCATAGATGCGACAGCGTTTTCGATTCCAGCCCGATAAGCTGCAATGACATCCATGAACCCTTCCATGAGGTAAATCTCACTGGCTTTTCCAGAAGATTTTTTTGCCCTATCCATATGATATAATTCGTAACTTTTGTTAAAAATTGCAGTCGATCGGCTATTTTTATACTTAGAAGTTTGTGAATCCGTTTTCTGCCAGATACGACCTGAGAAGGCAATAACCTTTCCTTGATCATTTGTCAGGGGAAACATAATCCGATTGTGAAAGGTGTCTACAAATTGATTAGCTTCCGAGAGATAAAACAGTCCTGAATCCAAGAATTCCTCTTCACGATACTGACCAGACAAACGTTGATAGAGATAGTTGCGTTCTGGAGGTGCCAAACCAATCCGAAAATGTTTGAGCACTTCATCTGTCAATCCACGCTGATAAAGGTAATTTCTCGCCTCTTCTCCCATGGTCGTTGTCATGAGAATAGCATGGTAAAATTTGGCTGCATCTTCGTGCATATCATAAAGAGCTTGGTGAGGAGAAACTGGCTTTTGTTCACTATAAAGCGGTTTTTCAACCTCAATTCCAACACGCTGACCTAAGATTTGGACAGCCTCCATAAAGGGAACCCCTTGGTACTCCTCGATGAATTTAAAGACATCACCTGAGCGACCACAACCAAAACAGTGATAAAACTGCTTGTCTTCCACAACGTTGAAAGAAGGAGTCTTTTCACCATGAAAAGGACAGAGCCCTAAATAGTTCCGTCCAGCCTTCTGCAAAGAAATCACATCACCTATGACTTCCACAATGTTGGCATTGTTTTTGATTTCTTCAATGACTTGTTTGTCAACCATACACAATACCTCCATTTTATCATAGTTTTACGTAAACTAGTATAGCTTATTTCTGAAAAAAAGTAAACCATTTCATACACTTTCCGTAATTCTCTTTGCCTTATTGTTTAGATTTCAAGAGAAGATAAAAAACTCAGAAACACTTTAACGCTTCTAAGTTTTTCTTCTCTATTTTTTAATGAAAATAAAGTTCATCTATTCAAATAATTGATAGTAGTCTGAGATTTTCATCTTAGATTTTTCTTCTTGGTTCAAATCTTGGATAATCCGTCCTTCTTTCATGACAATCAGACGATTGCCATATTTGAGAGCATCTTCCATATGATGAGTAATCATAAGAGCTGTCAGCTGATCTTTCTTGACAAATTCATCTGTCAACTCCATGAGTGCGACACTTGTCTTTGGATCAAGGGCTGCAGTATGCTCGTCTAACAAGAGTAATTCAGGACGCTTCAAGGTTGCCATCAAGAGACTCAAAGCCTGTCTTTGCCCACCTGATAAGAACTCAATCGGTGTATTCAAATGTTTCTCAAGACCATTCCCTACTTTCAATGGTTGCCTGAAACTCATCCTTATAGCTAGCCAGACGTCGCGGAAACAGTCCACGCTTTTCACCACGAAACTTGGCAATCAATAGATTCTCTGCCACTGTCATACGAGGAGCTGTCCCCATCTTTGGATCTTGGAAAACACGAGACAGATACTTAGCCCGCTTCTCTGGTGAAAACTTAGTAACATCTTCACCTAAAATACGGATGGTTCCACTGGTTAATGACAAGGTCCCTGCAATAGTGTTAAAGAGGGTTGATTTGCCAGCACCATTTCCACCTAAAATCGTGATAAAGTCCTGTTCAAAAATTTCTAATGAAACATCATTTAAAATAATCTTTTCTTCATCAAAGCCATTTTTAACGATTTTGGTTGCATTTTTTAATTCTACAATTGCTGTCATTTGCTTAATTTGGCTCCTTTCAAGATTGTTTGCTTAAATGTTGGAATCATGAGGCAGACTGCCAAAATCAAGGCACTGTATAAACGAAGGTAACTTGTATTAAAGCCAAGCGCGATGACAGCCCACACTAAGAATTGATAGGCGATAGAACCCACAACGATGGCAACCAGACGCTCTGCCAGGCTCAAACTCTTGAAAATAACTTCCCCAATAATCAAACTTGCAAGCCCCACAACGATAACCCCGATTCCTCGAGATACATCAGCATACCCTTCTTGCTGGGCAATGAGAGCACCTGCAAGAGCAATCACACCATTTGATAAGACCAAGCCCATGAGCTCCATGCGTCCAGTATGAATCCCGAAACTTCTAGCCATATCAGGATTGTCACCTGTAGCAATATAGGCTTGTCCTAGTTTGGTATCCAAGAAAAAGAGCATGAGAGCAATAACAATACTGACAAAGATGAGACCTGTCAAGAGTTGATTCAAATCCGAGTCAAAAGGCAAAATATCCTGGATTTGCTTGGTTCCAAGCAATCCTAAATTGGCACGTCCCATAATCAAGAGCATGATAGAGTGACAGGAAGTCATCACCAAAATCCCTGATAGCAAGGTCGGGATCTTCCCTTTTGTATAAAGAAGTCCTGCTGCCATTCCAGCCAAACAACCTGCTCCTACAGCAACAAGAGTCGCTAAAAATGGGTTCACGCCTTTGGTTATCAAAGTGACAGCAACAGCTCCCCCAAGAGGGAAGGAACCCTCTGTCGTCATATCTGGAAAGTTCAAAATCCTAAATGTCATAAAGATTCCTAGACCTAAAATAGCCCAGACAAATCCTTGAGAAATAATAGACAATATCATCTGTTTCTTAACCTTTTCTATATGATTTCTATTGTAAAAAATTGGAGGAGATGTCCCCAACTCCTCCATTGTAGATTATTCAATCACTTGTCCTGCTTCTTTGAGAACAGATTCAGGAATCGTAATACCTAGCTCTTGTGCTAATTTTTTATTGATCACTGACTTACCTGTTGAAAAGACATTGACTGGAGTATCAGCCGGTTTTGCACCTTTCAAGACTTGCGCAATCATTTTACCTGTTGCCACACCAAGGTCATGTTGGTCAACTACAACTGATGCCAAACCACCAGCTTCTACCATAGCAGTAGCACTTGGGTAGATTGGTTTTTTAGCTGATTGGTTGCTTGATACAACAGTTGAGAAGGCTGAAGCAATAGTGTTATCGATTGGAACCCAGATAGCATCAACCTTGCTAGTCATAACATTTACTGTTGAAGCAATTTCATTTGTTGAAGGAACAGCAAATGTTTCCACTGTCAAACCTGCTTTTTCAGCATAAGCCTTAAATTCTTCGACCTGTGTTTTTGAATTGTCTTCGCTACTTGAGTAAAGAGCTCCGATTGTTTTCACATTTGGTGTTAGAGCCTTGATGAGTTCAACTTGTTGTTGAGCTGGATTGTGGTCAGACACTCCTGTAATGTTGCCACCTGGTTTTTTCAAATCTTTAACCAAGTTAGCACCAATTGGGTCTGTAATAGCAGCCATGATAACTGGTAGGTCTTTTGTTGCACTAGCCAATCCTTGAGCTGCTGGTGTTGCAATACCAACCACAAGGTCATTGCCATTTGCAACCAATTGTTTACTCATTGTCGCAACCTTACTTTGGTCACCTTCTGAGTTCATAAAGTCGATTTTAATTTGACCATCTTTATAGCCTTCTTCTGCAAGTCCATCTTGAATCCCTTTATAAATCAAGTCAAGAGATGGATGGCTCACAAATTGAAGAACACCAACTTTAGCTACTTTCTTTTCATTCTTAGCTTCTGGTTTATTCATTGAAGAGTAAATCAAGCTTCCTGCTACTAAGACTGCTAAAGCAACAATAATTCCAATTAAACGTTTATTTTTCATTCTATTTCTCCTTTTTAATTCCTTTAAATACTTCACTTATCTAAACAAGCGACGCCATCGTTTTCTTTCCATACTAACCTCCATCAAAAAAGTCCTCACACAAAAACTTGTGTGAGGACGTCGATGCGCGGTACCACCTCAATTATAGGGAATTTCCCTATCGCTCTGTCTCGCAATAACGAGATGCACTGTAAGGTGTGCTCACCGAATTTTTATGATTTCAAATTCTAAATAACATCCAGCCCAATTTTCATCATCACCACTTATCTGTTTTCAGCTACCACAGACTCTCTAAAAAGTTCGAATGATTACTTTTCTGAATGTTTAAATTATATCATTTTTCAATTACTTGTCAAGACTCTTTTGGTATTTTTTTGAAAGATTCAAAAACTTCCCCTATAGAAAAGAGAAAGTTTGAAAGGGATCAACCCGAATTACGCAATCCTGTCGCAATTCCGTTGATGGTTGTATGGATTAATTTTTCTTGATCGCTTGATAATTCTCCTCTGCGTTGACGTTTAATCAACTCCAACTGGATATAATTGAGGATATTAAAGTAAGGCATACGGTAATCCAAACTTGCTTTTAGATATGGATTTTCAGCTAATAATTCGTCATACCCTTCAATCTCTAGAATAACATTTTTAGTTAATTGCCACTCGTCTAAAATAGTGTCATAAATAGCCTTCACTTGATCATCTTCACATAACTTAGCATATTCAAAAGCAATATTCATGTTGGATTTAGATAAGACCATATCTACATTTGAAAGGAGAGACTGGAAGAAAGGCCAATTTTGGTACATATCTCGTAAGATAGCGATATTCTCTGGATTTTTATCGATAAACTCCTTGAAACTTGATCCGACACCATACCAACCAGGGAACATGACACGACTTTGTGACCATGAGAAGACCCAAGGAATGGCACGTAAACCACCGATTTCAGTAATAGTTTTACGCGCGGCTGGACGAGAACCGATATTAAAGCTTGAAATAGCCTTGATTGGACTTGATTCAAAGAAATAATCATAAAAATGTTCATTCCCAAAGACTAAATCGCGATAAATATCATAACTACGGTCCACTACTTGGTCCATAATGGCTTCATAGCGATTTGAGGTATTGGTATCACTCTTCCATTGAGTAATCATACGGTTAATGGCTGCTGAAACCAACATTTCAAGGTTATAATAGGCAGCATCTTTATTACCGTATTTATTCCCAATCACTTCACCCTGCTCCGTCAAGCGGATGCGATCCTTGATAGACTTGAGCGGTTGAGAGGTAATAGCTTCATAGGTTGGTCCACCACCACGACCGACAGTCCCACCACGGCCATGGAAGAAGGTAACCTTAACGCCAAATTCATCTCCAGTAGCAGTCAATTGTTGTTGAGCCTTGTAGAGGGTCCAACATGATGATAGGTAGCCACCATCTTTATTACTATCAGAGTAACCAAGCATGATTTCTTGGTAGTTATTACGTGAAGCAATCCATTTCTTAGCAAGAGGAAGAGAAAGGTATTCTCTCATAGTTTCTTCTGAGTGATCTAAGTCCTCGATTGTTTCAAAGAGAGGAACGATTTGGACACGGGCTCTTTCTTTATCAACTAACCCTACTTCTTTTAGCAAGATAGCCAATTCCAACATGTCTGATACGCTGGTTGCATGTGAAATAATGGTTTGACGAATAACATCATCACCCAGCTTATCTTTCAACTTACGAGCAGCCTTAAAGATGGCTAATTCTTTTTCAAGTAACTCTGATTTTTCAACATGAGTGGCAGAAAGAATACGTGGATCTTCTTCCAATTCTTTCAATAGAAGCTGGCATTTTTCTTCTTCACTTAGTTCGCTATAACGCGAATGAATTCCTGCTGATTTTAAGAGTTCTGCTACACAGGCCTCATGAACACTAGAATCTTGACGCATGTCGATGGATGCCAAATAGAAACCAAAAATTTCAACTGCCTGAATCAGCTCAACAAAATCACCAGAAATCAGTGCTTCACCCTTATTTTCCAAGAGGGAATCACGAATGGTAATTAAATCCTTATAAAAATCATTAGCTGTTTCATAGCGAGCCCCAACTTCCTTATCCTCAATCAGATAGGTTTTTGTTGCTTGGATTTTTGATTGAATATCAAACAAGGCACGGCGGTAAAGCTCTTTTTCACGGTAGATAGAGTTATCCTTAGATTGACGAGCCATTTCTCTGACTTGCTTGCTGACATTGACAATACTGGTTGAGAGGGAGAACTCACGATAAAGTTGGTAAATCTTTTCATCATAGTAATTCATGATGACTTCACACTGGGTCATGGCAGATTTCTTTAAGGTATCTGCTGTAACAAAGGGATTACCATCACGGTCTCCACCAATCCACATTCCCATAGTAATTGGTTTAGGATGTTTTAACTCCAGTCCATGTTTTCTAGCCAAACGCTTGTACTCAGCAGTCAAATGAGGAACAGCTTTCAGGAATGAACTATTGTAGTATTCCATAACATTCGTGATTTCATTGGTAACTTTCAATTTCTTTTCACGAATCATATCTGTTTGCATGATAATCTCGATGTAACGACGGAGATCATTATGCCATTTTTCCTTATTAATCAAGCCTAATTTCACATCACGATACTTACGCAGGAGGGTATGGATATGGTTAGTCAAATCCAACATACTCTTACGTTGCACTTGTGTTGGATGGGCAGTCAAAACTGGAACAACATTCAAATGTTCTAGAATTTCAACCGCATTTTCTTTTTCTGCAACCATTTTAATCGTTGCTGATAATTTACCAAGATAATCTTGATCGATATTATTTTGGTGGTTGATTTCATAGGCCAAATCCACGTCTTCTGAAATATTAATCAAAAGAGGCAAGATAGAGAAATAGCGTGAAATATAAGCCATTTCATCATTTGTCAGACTAGTAACTAATTGGTTCAAACCTTGATAATCTTCTTGAGTTGATAATTCTTTCAACTGCATGATTTTATCAAAAGTCTCTGGGGCAAGCATATTTTTAGTGATATCTTCTAACAATTCTGTTAAAATCAATACTTCTTCTTGCACGACAGCTTTATTACTATAGTTTTCTAATTTTTGAAGAGACATAGGTAATCCTTTCCACTCTCAGCTCTACATATAGTGTGATGAGTGAGCTTCTAACTCATCATATAATTGGGCACGTTTTTCACTTGCATCAATATTTAAGACAAAGGCGATGGCTACAGACAAGACCAGGAGACTGTTCCCTCCTTGCGATAAGAAAGGGAAGGTAACTCCTGTTGAAGGAATAATACCAGAAATTCCACCGATATTGACAAAGACCTGTACCAACATCATCCCCCCAACCCCAATCGCCATCATAGAATTAAAGGGATTCTTAGCACGAATTCCTACTAGGATAATTCGCAAAATCAGGAAAAAGACAAGTGCTAAAATCAAGCTGGCTCCCACAAAGCCAAACTCTTCAATGACAATTGAAAATACAAAATCTGTATGGGCCTCTGGTAAATAACCTCGTTTTTCGATTGAATTTCCTAAGCCTAGACCAAACCAGCCACCATTGACCATGGCAAAGTAAGAATTTGCAAGTTGGTGGCCTGCTCCTGCCAAATCGGCAAAGGGATTAAAGTAGGCACTGAAACGCTTAGCCACATATCCAAATACTGGAACTTTTAAAAACTTATCAACCCCTATCATATCAATAGCTGTTAAGGAAAGGGCGGAAACACCAAACAAAAGACCGATAAAGGCTACAAACCAGCGATGAGCAATCCCACTAACTGTATACATAATCAAGGCAACCAAAGCAAGGATAGTCGCATTTCCCAAATCTGGGAAAATAGCCAAACTTCCTATCATGACTAGTAGGACAAAGCGCCAATCATTAAAAGCACGAGGAATCCATTGATTTTGAGTTAAAACTTGGAAATCATAAATACCAATTTCATCCTGTTGTTTTGAAAAACGTTGAGCCAAGTACCAGACGATGATGATCTTCAAATACTCCGCTGGCTGAATGGTCAAAGGTCCTACTGAAATCCAACCATAGGCTCCATTGACCGGCGTACCAATTAAGCGAGCCAGAGCCAAAAGAATCAGCTCAACAAACATAACAATAAATAAAAGTCGTTCTTTTCTTAAAAAATTCAGTTTCAGCTTATATATCAAGGCAATCAATATTAAACTAAATACCCAAAACATTCCCTGACTTCGAACCAATTGGAGGGCACTTTTACCTTCTTCGATAAGAATGGCACTGGTTGTAGAATAAACTACAATCAAGCCCAAAATAGATAAAAGTAAATAAGGAACTAGGATAGAATAGTTTAATAGGTGCCTCTTACTAATCTTCATAGTATCACCAATCTAATGAGAACAAAAAAATTATTCCCAAATTCCGTTTATTTTCTAGTTTTGATTGCTATTATACCATTTTTTCCGAAAGAAAAAAACTCTTATCCTTAAGATAAAAGATTTTCTCATAAGAAAAAAGAGCACTTGGCTCTTTTCTGTTTTATTCTTTTGATGAACTACTTGAGCTTGAATCCCCACCGCCGATATATTGGGTAAAGATATTTTGGAAGGCTTGGTCTTTGACCTTGATATTAGCTGCTTGCAATTCTTTTCCGATAATGCTTTGAACAAATGTTGCGTCGTTTTGTTTTTGAGTTAAGATAACAGTTTTTAATTTTTCTTTGTAATCATCGATATTAGATGATTTTTCTGTTTTTTTAGTGAGTTTTACAATGTAATATTGGCTACTATAGGCTTGTGTGCCAGTGGCTTTAATCACATCAGAAACACCATTTACATCTAGAGCAAAAGCAGCTTTCTTAACTTGTTCTGGTACTTCTGTTGAAGCAGAATCAAAGGTGATTTCTCCACCATTCGCTTTGGTTTTCTCATCAGTTGAGTTATCTTTGGCTAATTGAGCGAAATCTGCACCACTTGCCTTAGCTTTTTCAAGGACTTCTTTCGCTTTGTCCTCATTATCAAGACGGATGATTTGAGCCGTTACATCTGGAGTGTATTCATCAAAGGCTTTCTTATAGGCATCATCTGTCAATTCAGCTTCTGCTGCCTTCTTAACTGCCAACTCAACCAATTTACTTGTACGAATTTGAGCTTTACGTGTTTCAAGGGTCATTCCTGCTTGTGACAAGACACGTTGGTAGTTCTCACCATATTGTTTTTCTTCTTCGGCAATAGTATCGTTGACTTCTTTGTCATCTACTTCTGAACCGTATTGTTTCTCAAATACTTTTTGGATGGTCAAATTCAACAAGACTTGTTGGGCTGAAGGATTGCTTTTCACTTGCTCATAAAATTGATGTTCTGTGATAACATCCCCTTTCATGCTAATAAGATCTGCTCCTTCTGAACCTTTGGAACAAGCTACTAAAGTTGCTACTGATAATAGTGTAATGGCACCTGCCAATAGTTTTTTCTTCATGTTTACTCCTTTGAGATAAGTGTTACCCTATCTATTTTACTATATTTTCTTAAATTATTCTGAAAATCATTCGCTAACAGGCAATTGAACCTCTGCTATATTTACGAAGCATGAGAATACCATCTCCTAAAGGTACTAATGTTGCAGTGAGTCCTGGATTGTCTAAGGTTGCATCAAATAGTCTTTGAAGGCCTCGATAGATGGTTCGCTGGCCACGACGGACTTCCATAATGTCCTTGGCAACATCACCACCTTGGAAAATATCATCCAAGACAACCACACCTCCAACTTCCAAATGTTTGAGGATTTCTGGCAGAAAGACGATGTATTTAGACTTTAGCTGAATCCATAAAGACGAAATCATAGGACTCTGTCAGTGTAGATAAGACATCTACCGCATCTCCTTCTAGGAGCGTAATTTGCTTACGACTGTCAAACTGGGCGAAAATTTTCCTTGGCAAAACCAATCATTTCTGGATTGCGGTCAATGGTTGTAATCTTTGGCATTTGGCGCATGTTCCGCCATCAAGAGGGCTGAAAAACCGATAGCCGTCCCAATTTCCAGAATGTTTTTAGGTTGCATGGTTTCCATGAGAAAACGGAAATAAGCAACCGTTTCATGGGGAATGATGGGAATATTTTCCTTGCGAGCAAAATCTTCCAATTCTTTCAAAGAGCCTGTGACTTGCTTTTGACGCTGACGCATCAAGTCTACAATTTCTTCCTTGACAACAGGGCGACGCATGTTATGGTTGGCATTTTTACTATACGATTCAACCATCTTATGCCAATCCCAATTTTTCAACAAGGGCTTCAAACTCATTCAAACGACGTTCAAAGACTGCAAAGGCATCGTTGAGGTAGTCTTCCTTCTCCATATCAACACCAGCTTTTCTCATGACATTAAGTGGATAGTCAGATTTACCTGCCTTGAGGTAGTCGATATAGCGGTCACGGTCTTCTTGACTACCATGGACAATTTTTTCAGCCAGGGCTGAGGCTGCTGCAAAGCCTGTTGAATATTGATATACATAGTAGTTATAGTAGAAGTGTGGAATGCGAGCCCACTCGTATTGGATTTCAGGATTGTCTTCCTTACTCAAACCATAATACTCTTGGTTCAAATCTGCGTAGAGTTTATTTAAGAAATCGCTTGTCAAGACTTCACCATTTTGATCCGCTTGGTGAATGGCGTGTTCAAACTCAGCAAATTGAGTTTGGCGGAAAACTGTTCCACGGAAACCGTCTAGGAAGTTATTGAGAATAGCAAAGCGCGTTGCGTCGTCTTCCACTTCTTCCAATAATTTCTCCGTCAAGATATTTTCATTGGTCGTTGAGGCAATCTCAGCCAAGAAGATAGAATAATCTCCGTAAACATAAGGCTGCGTTTCGCGAGTATAGCTTGAATGCATACTGTGACCTGTTTCATGAACAAGGGTAAAGAGATTGTCTAGATTGTCCTGCCAGTTAAGGAGCATAAAGGCATTGGTATCGTAAGAACCACCAGAGTAGGCACCTGAACGCTTGCCTTGATTTTCGTAAACATCAATCCAACGCTCGCTGAAGGCACGTTTAACACGGCTCAAGTAATCCTCACCCAAGACTGCCAAGGCTTCTTCTGCTTTTTTCAAGGCTTCTTGGTAGGTAAAACTATATTCAACAGATGAAAGTGGTGTGTAGACATCGTACATCTTGAGGTCTGAAATCCCCAAAATCTTTGAACGAAGCTCAAGGTAACGATGCAAGAGGGGCAAATGCTTTCGAACTGCTGCTACCAAATTGTCATAAACACTTTCTGGAACAAAATTTGCTGCTAGAGCTGCATGACGAGCACTCTTGTAGTTGCGAACTTTTGCACGATAGTTTTGAACCTTAACATTGGTTTGCAAGGTTTTGGCATAGGTATGTTGGAATTGTTGATAAGTCGCATAAAGGGCTTGATAGGCACCACGGCGAACCTCACGATTTTTAGACTCCATCAAGCGCATATAAACGCCATGTGATAATTGTACTTCGTTACCATCTTCATCTTTAACAAATGGAAAGACGATATCTGCATTATCTAAAATAGCAAAGGTTTCACTTGCCGAACCAAAGATTTCTCCAGCTCCAGCCAATAATTCTTCTTCACGTTGTGAAAGAACGTGATCTTTGCCTTGCAAAAGCTTATCAAAATAGTGTTGATAAACCTGCAATTTTGGTTGAGCCTCTAAAAAGTCAGCATACTGCTCTTCGCTAATCTCCATAAATTCAGGTTCATAGAATGAAAAGGCTTGGTCTAGCTGGCTGTAGAGAGTCATTGCTTTGGCGTAATACTCTTGGTACTTGGCTTCACGTGTGTCTTGGTCATTCTTCATATGAGCATAAACGTAAAGCTTCTCCATTTGGCGTTCCATTTCAAGAGAAAATTCAGTAATTTCGAGTAGGCTATCCGCACTATCCAAGAGATGACCTTCATACCGAGCTACTGTCTCCAGTTGTTCTGTTAACTCTTTTAAGGCTTCTTCCCAAGCCTGGTCAGTTGGGTAAATCGTTGATAGATCCCATGTATCTTTTTCATTTATTTCATTTCTTTGTAATACCATTAGATTCCTCCATCCTTTCTATTTTACCATATTTTTCAAGAAATATTGCTGATAAAAGGCTGGTGGATAAAGCTTTTGCCAATCATTTTGAGGATTTTTTTGGTAATAGGTTTGAAAATACTGATAATAGCTGGTTAAGTCCTTCTCAATTTGGCAAAACTCACCTACTAATGGTCGAATTTGTGGATACCATTCTTTTAGCCCATAAGTCAAGAGATTTTCTCCCTTTTGATAGGCTTCTGCTTGTTCTTTCATCCAAATGGGATTTTGATAATAGAGTTGTTGCTGAATATAGCGACAGATGTCCTTGTCCTCAGAAACTGTAAAATGAGATATTTTTTGTTTTTTATAGGGAAGACGTAATATCTCCAGCAAACTACCTTGACCATAGGGAAATTCCTTAATCTGATAATGGAGTTTACCACGGAGATCTTGGTGAATCAGGTATTTGAGTCTTAAAACTTGTGCTTCACGTCTACTTCCCAAACATAAAAGCCCATGTTTTGACTGAAATAAAGAAAACCTTCTTGCAGACGAGTCAATCGCTCCTTGAGCCAAAGTTTTTCTCCCAGCAACCACAGTACTTGGTAACCCTGACTACGATAGCCCTCACTACGCTCTTTAAGAACTTTTTGAGGCAAGGGACTACACTGGACTTCTAGAGCAATTTTACCATTTACAAATACATCCGCAATCTGTTTAAGCTTTGGAAGTGGATATTCTAATTGTACCTCCGCCTCTTTTTTCAACCAGTGATAGAGGGATTCCTTATTGGCCAGGTGTTCTGGACTTTCATTTTCAGAGGAATAGTCACAGTCTTTTAAGGATTTATGGGCAAAATGGGTCCGTACACTTGGTCCTTGCCGCAAACGTAGCTGACCTCCGCAAGCTGGGCAGGTGTATGCTTGCTTCTCAAGCTTATCCTCTAACACATTTACCAATTCTCCTCTAGCATCTCTCGCAACAAACATGATTTTTCTCCTTTTCTATATTATTCGTAAAAAAGAAAAAAGATCAGGAAATTCCCCAACCTTTATTCATGTTTATTTAATTTTTTTGGCTAGCATGGTCGCAAAGCGTAGTTGAATGCGATTGCCATTTTCATCGCGACGGTGCAAATGACCTGGATTTTCATTGTACTTGACCAACTCCCAATCCTTGTAATAATCTGCCAATTCCCCTTCTTTCAATGTGAATGGGAAGTTCACTGAGCAAGGATAATCCTCCGTGTCCATGGCACAAACGATAAGATTGTAGCCACCAACAGTGGTATGCTCCTGCATGTTTTTGATAATTGCAGGAATGCGGTCTACTTGCAGAAACATCAAAACCACTGTCGATACGATGAAATCATACGCTTGCCCAATGCTAGCTGAATTGATGTCGTAAAGACCAACAGGCATGTCCAAATCTTCCTGCTCCACAATGCTTTGCAAGATTTCAAGAGCCAGTTCATTTTGATCCACAGCTGTCACATCAAAACCTTGCTGGGCTAGAAAGAGTGCATTACGGCCTTGACCACAGCCCAAATCCAAGGCTTTACCTGGTTTTACTGTCTGCATAGCCTCTAGGACCTCTGAATGAACCGGATTGGTATTGTATTTTTTAGGGAAATAATCCTCAGGTTTACAATAAAATTCCAAATACCATTCTACATCGTCTGTTACAGCCTCCACTCGGTGCCAAGCTTGTGGTTGTGCCATGGGATTGTCAGCCCCCGCTTCAAAGAGATGCTCAGCTAGAACCTCACCATCCTCTGTCAATTCAATAAACTTGAGAGTTCCTTTTAAAACAGTAATCTTGCCCCAAGTCCCAACCTTGGTATTGTGTTTCTGCTGAACAGCCTCTGGCATGGTCTCTTTAGTCCACAAGGGCATACGTTTATAGGCAACTAATTTTTCCATTTTCATTTCCTCTTTTTATCGCTGATTGACTGCTTTCATTACGCGCGCGATGTCGCGATTTTGCTCACGACGTTTGATAGACTCCCGTTTGTCATAGTCATGCTTCCCTTTAGCTAGACCTAAAAGGAGCTTGGCATAGCCATCTTTGATATAGACTTTTAGGGGAACCAGGGTCATTCCTGTTCCTTTAGTCTCTTGTTCTAATTTTTGGATTTGTTTCTTATGGAGCAGGAGTTTTCGACGACGTTCTGGTTCCTGGTTCCAGATATTGCCCTCTTCGTAAGGAGCGATATGAACATTGCTCAACCAAACCTCCCCATTTTTTACTTGGGCAAAGCCGTCCTTGAGATTGATTCGAGCAGCTCGTACACTCTTGATTTCAGTTCCAGTCAGGACCATCCCTGCCTCTAGCGTATCTACGATTGTATAGTCGTGACGCGCCTTTTTATTTTGTGCGACGACCTTTCCCTCGCCCTTTGCCATGCTTGGCTCCTTTCTTAGCTACTTCCTTATAAAAAGGTTTCTTTCCTTTTTTCTTCTTATCTTTCTGTGAATGCTTGCGCTTATCATTTGAGCGTCCTGATTTTCTCTTATCTTCCTTCTTATCTGAACGACGACTTGAACCACGCCCTCTGTCACTACGACTAGACTGTTTCAAGCCTTTTTCGATCACATCAAACTCACTTGGGATGTAAGAGAAGTCAATTTCCCCCGTCATCTTGTCGGCTCTTTCAACTCGAATACGAATTTGTTGACCTACACGGAAGGTTGTTCCTGATTTTTCTCCACGAAGAGTCAAATCACGTTCGTTGAAGTGGTAAAATTCAGGTAGATTTGTGATGTGAATCAAGCCTTCAACTGTATTCGGCAATTCGACAAAGAGACCAAATTTGACAATACTTGATACAACCGCATCGTACTCTTCGCCCTACGTATTCTTCCATATACTCAGCCTTTTTCATGGCTTCGACTTCACGCTCAGCCTCGATAGCACGACGCTCACGGTTGGAAGACTGGGTCGCAATCTCTGGAATCACTTGCTCAAAATGCTCTGCTATTTCCTTAGAACGGCCGTAATCACGAATCATACGGTGAACAAGAAGGTCTGGATAGCGACGAATGGGACTGGTAAAGTGAGTGTAATAGTCAGCAGCTAGTCCATAGTGGCCGTGATTGTGCTCCGAATAACGAGCCTGCTGCATAGAGCGAAGAAGCATCATGGACAATACATCTGCATAAGGTTCTCCCTCAACAGTACGCATGATGTCTTGAAGTGCCTCTTGGCTAATCTCACTGGCAGTCCCATAAATGCGCAAGCCAAAACTCGAAGCATAATCAATAAACTTCTGAACCTTTTCAGCCTTTGGCTCCTCGTGAATTCGATAGATGAAAGGCAAATCCAGCTTGCTGAAATGCTCGGCAACTGTTTCGTTGGCCATCAACATAAAGGACTCAATCATGCGCTCGGCAACACCACGCTGACGAAGAACAATATCAACAGGCTTACCTTGCTTATCCACTAAAATCTTCGCTTCATTGGTATCAAAATTGAGGGCTCCACGTTTCACACGCATGTTTTCTAAAGTTTCATGAAGCTTGGCCATAAATTCGATACTAGGAACAATTTTCTGATATTCTTGTCGCTTTCCTCGTCGCCAGCTAGGATATCATTGACATCACTATAGGTCATACGGAAGCTTGTCTTGATAACCGTTTGTGTAATGGTGTAATTGACCACACGACCATGTTTATCAATCTCCATGATGGCTGACTGAGTTAGACGGTCAACTTGAGGATTGAGGGAGCAGATGCCATTTGACAAACGCTCTGGAAGCATTGGCACCACGCGGTCTGTCACGTAAACAGAAGTCGCACGGTTAAGGGCTTCCTTGTCAAGGGCAGAACCCTCGGTCACATAATAGGAAACATCTGCGATGTGAACCCCAAGCTCCAGATTGCCATTTTTCAGAGCCTTGATATGCACTGCATCGTCCAAGTCCTTGGCATCCGCACCGTCAATGGTAAAGGTAATCTCATCTCTCAAGTCCAGACGGCCTTCCATATCCTTTTGAGACAGAGCATCAGGCACACTTTCCGCTTCCTTAAGAACAGCCTCTGGAAACTCGGATACAATGTCCATAGACTCCAAAACCTCAAGGACATCAATCCCAACATCCGTTGAATGCCCCACCACATCGAGGACGCTAGCAACAAAGAAATCATGTTTCTTACTTGGGTATTTATCGATAAATACCTTGAGAACTTCTGTTCCCTCCAGTTTAAGAGCTGGTTTCTTCACATAAATCGGTTGGCTGATTTTCTGATTTTTCGAACGGATGTAGCCAGCATACTTAGGCTTTTCCTGATCTAGAACGATTTGGCCGACAACAGTTGTCAGGCTGTGTTCTAAGATATCAATAATTTTTGCTTCTGCTGCTGTTCCCTTATTGCGGTCAGCGACTTTCTTGATGACGACCTCAACGGTATCGCCATCAATAGCGTAGTTAACATCGTTTTTCCCTACAAAAAGGTCGTCCTCCTCGCCTTCTAGGCTGACAAAGCCAAAGCCATTTTTATGGGCATGAAAAATCCCCTTGAGGGTAATCTCATGTTTTTTCTTGGCTTCCAAGGTCAGACTGCCATCTTCTTCAAAGCGAATCTGGTGCTTTTCTTTCCATTAGGGACAAGGTTTTTAATCAACTCACGAAAATCCTTGGAACCGTCTTTTTCCCAAAGCCTGAGCCAAGTCATTGACAGTCACCTTTCCCTTATCTTGTAAATATTCTTTTATTCTATCTTTCATATTTTCTTTCTAGATTTTTTTATTTTCTTTTACTGTAAAACCTTCTCAAAATATCTTTTAAAAATAAAAAGAGGCAAAGACCTAGTCCTGCCCATTATTTTCTTATCTACTTGATAATACCGTCAATGCTAAGGCAATGGCTAGCCAGAAAAAGACTAAAATCCCTGTCAAACGCTGCATTACAGCTTCAAAACCGCGTGCTTTACTGCGTTCAAACAAATCACCTGAGCTGGCATCAAATACATTGCTGGATTGGTTTTTGGTTGGTTGCATGAAAATCGCAATCACAATCACAACAGATAATACTAATAAAATGGTTAATAATAGGTTATACATATCAAACTCCTTAAAATCCCTATTATTTTACCATAAAATCTACTTAGATTCAAGATGTAGGGTTACTTTTCTTTCCTTGGGACAATACTTTAAAACCTCAATCTTGTCTGGATGGGTTTTTGAATTTTTACTGGTTAGGTAATTGATACTGCCACAAGAGGAGCATTTGAGATTAATTTTTACTCGCACTAGATTTCCTTTACTTTTAATAATGTTCGAAATTGAAGCAGGTTAAAGAGACAACTAAAGGCAACACAAAGGCTTGTCGCATAAAAGACTGCATGGTAGCCAAATTGACCTGCTACTGCAGAACCTGCCATGGGCCCAACGACACCTCCCAGATAAAAGAATACCTGATTGAAGGCAAAGACCCTCGAAATACCAGCTTTGGGCGTCATCTTGCTGAGAAGGGCATTAACTCCGGGAATCAAGGCACCGGTTCCCAATCCAAAGAGGAAACGATAAAGTCCTAGTTGAAGAGGGGCTAGAGGCATTGGCACAGAGGAGATAGATGATAACTGAATAAAACTGGGCTACAACCAAGAGGCGATGGTTGCCCACCTTGTCACCTAGCTTTCCCATGACTCCTGCACTCATCATACTGGAAAAGCCCATACTGGATACAATCAAACCAGATACAAAAAGAAGATTCTCTGTCTGGCCTAAGTCGCGTACATACAGAGCTAAGATAGGGCCAATTGATTGGGCTGAAAATTGGATGACAAAACTGGTCAGAAAGAGGTTGACCAAGAGATAGGGATATTTAACTGATGTAAATAATTCCTTTGTTGGGATGGCCTTTTCCTTGGCTACTGGTTGAAAATCTTCCTTGATAAAGCAAATAGTCAAAATCAGCAGCTAAGAATAGAAAACTACCAACCAGTAAAAAAACAGTACGAATGCCAAATAATTCTGCAATAAAGCCACCAATAAAGGGACCAGTTAGAGTACCTGCAACTACGCCTGTAGACAAAGTACCTAAGGCAGAGCCTGATTTCTCCTTGGGAACCTGACTAGCTATCAAGGCTGTGGCATTGGGAACAAAACCCGCAAATACACCATTCAGTAAACGAAGAAAGATTAACCAATAAATATTTGGGACAAAGGCCAAGCCTCCCATAGTAATAGTCATGGCCATACCAGCACGAATCATCATGGGTTTTCGACCGTATTTGTCAGCAAGAATGCCCCAGATAGGAGAGAAAAGTGCCGCAGAAATGGCAGAGACAGAAATAGCTAAACCTGCATAAAAAGCGACTTGATCACTCCCTACACCTAAATTTTCCACAAAGATGGGCATAAAAGGCACAACCAAAGGAAATACTGGCTCCTGTCAGAAAATTACCAAACCAAGCAATGCGCAGATTATCCTTTCCAGTTAATCTCTGTCATCTTGCCTACCTCCCTCAAAGCAGGGAGAACACCTGAGTAAGAAGCTGGTCCTGATTTCCATTGTTGTTTAAAACATGGCTGGCCAAATCTTTCTTTTTCTCTAAAGGCCACTGGGCTGCCAGACGAGACTCAGCTTCATCTTTGGACAAGTGGTCTCTTTTCATTAGACGTTCTACTTGGACATCTCTATCCACATAGACCAACCAAGTCTCATCAAACCAAGCGCTGTAGTCCTGCTCAAAAAGTAGGGGAATATCCATGAAGAAAATCTCTTCTGTCTGAGCCAACTGGTCTCTCAACGTAGCTAGTTCCTCACGGATAATCTCTCCTTGAGTTTGCTTAGACCATTCTCGTTCTTCAGGATTTGAAAAGATAAGACTAGCTAGGAGAGGGCGATTAAGTTCTCCGTTTTCAAGGATGATTTCTTGCCCAAAGTGCTGGACTAGAGCCTCAAACAGACGACCACCAGGTTTCTGTAGTTGGTGGACGACTGCGTCGGCATCCACTACTTGAAAACCTTGCTTTCTTAGAAAATTTGTCACGGTTGACTTACCAGAGGCAATTCCACCTGTGATTCCAATGATTTTTCCCATCAGCCCCTCCTTTGGCACTGAGGACAAAAGTGAGTTCCTCGTCCGCCTAGTTGGATTTTCTCAATGATGGTGCCACAACGTGAACATTCTTGACCAGCCTTGTCATAGACCTGATGAAAATCCTGCATGGTTCCGTCTTCCCCAAAGGCATTGGTATAGGTCCGAATGGTGGAACCACCTTTTTCAACAGCCTGTCCCAAAACAGCAATGGTCTGGTCATGAATGGCTGTCGCTTCTGCTACTGTCAAAGTCTGGGAAGGTCTAGCTGGATGAACCTGAGCTCGCCAGAGAACCTCATCCACATAGATATTGCCAAGTCCAGCTACCAAGGTCTGGTCTAGGAGATGGGATTTGATAGGCTTTTTAGACTTAGATAGGGCAGCTTGAAAGACCTGTAAATCAAAGTCTTGTTCGCTTGGTTCAGGACCTAATTTTTTAGAAATAAAGTAGGCATCCAAAAGGTCAGGAGACAAGAGTTCCATAGTACCAAACTTGCGTACATCCTCATAAACAAGCGTTCCACCGTCCTCAAACTGGAAGAAAACATGGGCATGTTTGCGTTCAGGAACCTGGTCTGGATAGTAAAAATACTTGCCCTCCATCCGCAGATGAGAAATCAAGACCTTGTCTGTCAGGTAGAAAAAGCAAATATTTTACCTCGACGTCCCATTGACTCAACAATCTGACCAGGCACTTCCTTTTGAAACTGGTCCAAATCCGTCTTTAATCATCTTGGGATAGCGAATTTCTACACTCGAAATCTTCTTTCCCAAAATCAATTTTTCTAAGCCACGACGAACAGTTTCAACCTCAGGTAATTCAGGCATAAATCCTCCTTCTGTAAAAACAAGAAGCAGGCATGAGCCCACCTCTACTTAGTATTCTTTTTCATTATAGCCAAAGTCAGCCAAATCTAGCTTTTTATCGCGCCAGTTTTTCTTGACCTTGACCCATGTTTCTAGGAAAGACCTTGTCTCCTAGCATGAGTTCGATATCACGACGGGCCATGCTACCGATTTTCTTAAGCATAGCACCACCTTTACCGATGATAATCCCTTTCTGACTATCCCGCTCCACCATGATAGTTGCTCGAATATGAACCTTGTCTGTCTCTTCGTCTCGTTTCATAGAATCTACAACTACTGCGACAGAATGCGGAATCTCTTCACGAGTTAGGTGCAAAACTTTCTCGCGAACCATTTCTGAAACCAAGAAACGTTCTGGATGGTCCGTAATTTGATCAGCTGGGAAATACTGGAATCCTTCGTCCAGATTTTCACTCAAAATATCCACTAGACGAGACACGTTATTCCCCTGAAGGGCTGAGATTGGAACGATTTCCTTAAAGTCCATTTGATTACGAAAATCATCAATCTGAGACAAAAGCTGGTCTGGGTGAACCTTATCAATCTTGTTCACCACCAAAATCACAGGAACCTTAGCAGCCTTGAGACGCTCGATAATCATGTCGTCTCCCTTACCACGCGCCTCATCAGCAGGCACCATAAAAAGAACAGTGTCCACTTCACGAAGGGTACTATAGGCAGATTCGACCATAAAATCTCCGAGAGCTGTTTTAGGCTTGTGAATCCCTGGTGTGTCGATAAAGACAATTTGCTCCTTGTCGGTTGTGTAAATTCCCATGATTTTATTGCGCGTTGTCTGCGCCTTGTCACTCATGATGGCAATCTTTTGCCCCATGACGTGGTTTAAAAAGGTTGATTTCCCAACGTTGGGACGTCCTAAAATGGCTACAAAGCCTGATTTAAAAGTCATAATTTCCTCTTACTGTTTAAAATAATAAATCCCAGATTCGTGGGAGAAAAATCAATGCGCCTGTTAAGGCTGCGAAAAGAGAGACTACTAATACCGCGCCAGCCGCCATATCTTTAGCATTTTTAGCTAGCATGGAAAAGTGATAGTGACTGGCCAAATCCACCACATTTTCGATAGCAGAATTGATAATTTCAAAGGCTACTACCAAGAAAATGCTCAATAGGAGAAAGAGCCATTCGATTCGTGACACCTGAAAAATAAAACCTGCAAGGATGACTACTAGAGCCGTCACTGCATGTTTTCGCATATTGCGTTCTTCCTTGATAGCAGTAAAAATCCCTGTGACGGCAAATTCTAAACTGGATATCAAGTCACGATTTTTCCATTTTCGTTTATTGTCTTGTGAGTCCATAGGCTGTCAAAATTTCTTCTTGTAAACCGAACATCTCCGCTTCTTCTTCCGGAGTGTAGTGATCATAGCCGTTGATATGTAAAAAGCCGTGTACTGCCAAGAAGCCCATCTCACGCTCAAAGCTGTGGCCATATTCCTCGGCCTGCTCATGTGCCTTATCGATAGAGATGAACAGTTCCCCAATATAGGCATCAAACTCAGACATCATCTCTGCCAATTCTGGATTTTCCAGTAAATCCTCTTCATCAAAGGCAATTTCCAACTCTGGCTTATACTCAAGGCTAATGACATCTGTCGGACGGTCTGTGTCACGGTACTCCAGATTCAGTTCATGACTACGCTCATTGGTCACAAAAGTGACTGCCATCTCCTTGTCTTCTTTTCCTAATTTTTGGGCTGCAAATTCCAAATTTCTTGGGTTTGTTGCAACATTTCTTTTGAAACTTGACCAGTTTCATCTACCATTTCAATATACATGTGCTTCTCGTTTCTCTTTACTTGGCTTTATTATACCACATTTCCATGATTTTATTCTACCTTTTTGATATAATACTATGGAATACAATCACAAGGAGAGAACGATGTCATTTGACGGATTTTTTTTACACCACATGGTTGAGGAATTGCGAAGAGAGTTAGTGAATGGTCGCATTCAGAAAATCAATCAGCCTTTTGAACAAGAGTTGGTCTTGCAAATCCGCAGCAATCGCCAAAGTCACCGCCTGCTCCTTTCTGCCCATCCTGTTTTTGGACGCATTCAGCTGACCCAAACGACTTTTGAAAATCCAGCCCAACCCTCTACCTTTATCATGGTTTTAAGAAAGTATTTGCAAGGTGCCCTGATTGAGTCGATTGAGCAAGTGGAAAATGACCGCATTGTGGAAATTACAGTTTCCAATAAAAACGAGATTGGAGACCATATTCAGGCTACCTTGATTATCGAAATCATGGGGAAACACAGTAATATTCTACTGGTTGATAAGAGCAGTCATAAAATCCTCGAAGTTATCAAACACGTCGGTTTTTCACAAAATAGCTACCGTACCTTGCTTCCTGGATCGACCTATATCGCTCCGCCAAGTACGGAATCTCTCAATCCGTTCACGGTCAAGGATGAAAAGCTCTTTGAAATCCTACAAACTCAGGAAACAACAGCTAAAAATCTTCAAAGCTTCTTTCAAGGTCTGGGACGTGATACGGCAAATGAATTGGAAAGCATTCTGATTAGTGATAAACTGTCTACTTTCCGTAAATTTTTCAATCAAGAAACCAAGCCATGCTTGACTGAGACTTCCTTCAGTCCAGTTCATTTTGCCAATCAGGTGGGAGAGCCTTTTGCCAGTCTTTCTGATTTGTTAGACACCTACTATAAGGATAAGGCTGAGCGCGACCGTGTCAAACAGCAAGCCAGTGAACTCATTCGTCGTGTTGAAAATGAACTTCAAAAAAATCGCCATAAGCTGAAAAAACAAGAAAAAGAGTTACTGGCGACAGACAATGCTGAAGAATTTCGCCAAAAAGGGGAATTGCTGACAACCTTCCTCCATCAAGTGCCTAACGACCAAGACCAGGTTATCCTGGACAACTACTACACCAACCAACCTATCACGATTGCGCTTGATAAGGCTCTGACTCCCAACCAGAATGCCCAACGCTATTTTAAACGGTATCAGAAACTCAAAGAAGCTGTCAAATACTTGACTGATCTGATTGAAGAAACCAAGGCAACCATTCTCTATCTGGAAAGTGTAGAAACCGTCCTCAACCAAGCTGGGCTGGAAGAAATCGCTGAAATCCGTGAAGAATTGATTCAAACAGGTTTTATCCGCAGAAGACAACGGGAGAAAATCCAGAAACGCAAAAAACCAGAACAATATCTGGCGAGTGATGGCAAAACCATCATCTATGTCGGACGCAATAACCTGCAAAATGAGGAGCTAACCTTTAAAATGGCCCGCAAGGAGGAACTTTGGTTCCATGCCAAGGACATTCCTGGAAGTCATGTTGTCATCTCAGGCAATCTTGACCCATCTGATGAAGTCAAGACAGACGCAGCAGAGCTGGCCGCCTACTTCTCTCAAGGTCGCCTGTCAAATCTGGTTCAGGTAGATATGATTGAAAGTCAAGAAACTCAACAAACCAACTGGTGGCAAAACCCTGGCTTTGTCACTTACACAGGACAAAAGACCCTCCGCGTCACACCAGACCCAGAAAAAATCGCATCCATGAAAAAATCCTGATTTTACTTGAAATCAGGATTTTTAACATACTATTTAATCAAATCATATCCAATTATAGGACTAATCTTTGCCACCTAGTTTCTCATTGATTTTCATCATCACACTAGCAATTTTTTCGCCCCAATAAGGGTCTGAGGCATATTCAACATTCATACCAGACGCCTTGTTTCCAAGGAAAGTTCTGCCCCTATCGATATAATTTTCCTTAATCCACTTTGTTGCACCTAAAATTCCCTTATCCACATCATCAAATGTCTTAGCAGAAAGGTACGGGGTCGTATCATAGGCTGTAATTCCAAAGAAATTATTCTTATCTTTGGCAATATTGCTACGTCCCCAGTCACTTTCTAAGGCACTATGAGCAAGGAGGTAGAGGGCATTGATATGATAATGTTCTTCGGCTTCCTTAAAGGTAGCTCCCTTATTTTCCAAGAGACTATTGTCAATATTTAACAGACTAAATACCTTATCCAAATCCTCAGCACTATAGTTTGTAGGCTCTGTTAAATCTTTGAAAAGGAAGGGATTCTCAAGGTTAAAACCATCAAAATGCAGCCCATCTGCCGAATAATATTTCTTGCCTACTTCCATATCAGAAAGATGAGAAGCTACTGGGATACTAGCATTCTGAGCCACATAGTGATAAAAACGGTGTCCATCACTCTCATAATAAGGGATAAAATCCTTACTAGCATCTAGTGCTTGTAAATCTTCTGTTTTCATGTAGCCTGACAAACCTGAAACAGTAATAGCCAAGCGCTTGTCATCACTTTTTCTATTCCTATCTAGCCAGACGACACTACCTTGCGATATATAGGAGAGCTTTTCACCATCTGCATCATAAACATTTGCTGTGACAGGTACTACTTGATAATAAGAAGCATTTTCATTTGTAGCTTTTTCTCCAAGCCATTTACCATCACTTCCAAGCTGATAACCATCTACTGTCTCATTTTTCGCCATGTAGCCACCAGATTTGAAGTAGTACCAGGCTTGACTTTTAGAATCGTATACCCATTCTTTCTCAGCCATTTTCCCATCAGATTTGAGATAAAACCAAGATTCCTTATCCCAAATCCATTCATTGGCTGCCATATAACCACCTGATTTTAGATAATAATAGTGACCATTTTCGAAAATCCATTCTTTCTCAGCATGTTTTCCATTTTCTTTGATGTAAAACCAAGATTGATATTGTTTGTCAAAGCCAACCTTGTTGCACTTTGGCACCACTGGCATTCACATAAGCCTGCTCAATCCACTGACTTGTCAGTAGATAACCACCAGATTTAAAATAATAGTCCTTCCCTTTAATTTGGAGCCATTCTTTCTCTGCGTGTTGTCCATCTGCTTTTATATAAAACCAAGCGTCGTATTGAGAATCATAGACCCAATCTTCTATTACCTTGGCACCTGTTGCACCAACATAGGAAGTTCCCACCCAAGCATTTCTTTTCATCTTTCCATTTTGATCAAGATAATAGAAGACTCCCTTGTCTTCTACCCATTCTGACTTGGCCATATAGCCACCAGATTTGAGGTAAAAATAGTCGTCACCTTGTTTCAGCCATTCATTTTCAGCATAGTTGGCATCTGCTTTTATATAAAACCAAGACTGATAATGAGCATCAAAAACCCACTCATTGGCTGCTTGACTACCATCTGCTTTCAGGTATTGTTTTCCTTGCCAAGTACCATCACTTGCCATTACACCCTCTGGACTAGCTAAGAAAAATAGTAGAGCTAAAAAAACAAATCTCAATTTCTTCATTAACTTTCTTCCTCTGTTCTTACTCATTTCATTATATCAAAATTCTCTATAATCAACATTACAAAATAATAAGAAATCAAAAACAGATTGATTGCAGTTTATCTCAGAGACTCTTTTACTTCCTTGCGGAGATTTTCTAGACTGCTAATGCCATATTTATCCATAACCTTTAGTAGATTTTCGATGATATCAGGACATGCATATGGATTGGTAAAGTTAGCTGTTCCAACTCCAATAGCAGATGCTCCAGCCAGATACATTTCTAGGGCAGCTTCTGCCGAATCCACTCCTCCCATTCCAATGATGGGCAGGTCTGTAGTTTGGGCGACTTGGCGGATGAGTTTGAGGGCTACTGGAAAGACTGCTGGACCAGACATCCCACCTGTTCCATTGGCCAAGATTGGTTTTCTAGTTTTGAGGTCAAAGCGCATACCAACTAGAGTATTAATCATGGTCAAGCCACTTGCTCCTGCATCCTCTGCTGCCTTTGCGACGGTGACAATATCTGTCACACTAGGGGTTAATTTGACATAAACTGGCACATCAGAGGCTTCCACAGCTGCTTTCACCACATCATAAGCTAAATCTGGATCTTGACCAATCAAAAGTCCATGATTACAGTGATCTACATTGGGACAAGAAATATTGAGCTCAATAGCCTTCACATTAGCTGCCTTGGAAATACCATGAGAAACAGCCGCATACTCTTGTTTTGAAAAACCAGCTACATTGGCGATAATAGGAAGATTTGGATATTCTCTTTCTAGCCAAGGCAATTTTTCAGCCAAAACAACTTCCAAACCAGGATTTTGCAAACCAATTGCATTAAGCATGCCAGCAGGTGTCTCAGCAACTCTGGGAGTTGGATTGCCAAAACGGGGTTCAAGGGTTGTCGCCTTGATCATAATAGAACCTAAAAGGTCTAAATCATAGTACTTGGCATACTCTTGACCAAAACCAAAACAGCCTGATGCTGGAATAATCGGATTTTTCAAATCCAAACCAGGTAGAGAAACTTGTAAACGATTTCTAGTCATAATTTTCTCCTTATAATACAACTGTTCCTGTGCGGAAAACAGGCCCATCTTCACAGACGCGTTGGCTGACCGTCTCGCTTTCTGGCACTTTTAGGACGCAGGCATAGCAAGCCCCCATCCCACAAGCCATACGAGATTCCAGAGATAGATAGGCTCTTGGGTGGTCATAAAAGGTTTGATTGATATACTTCATCATTCCAGGTGCCCCACATGAGTAAACAGCATCAAATTGATTGTCTAAATCCTTAATAACAACGGAAACATTTCCCTTGATACCATAAGAACCATCATCTGTCGTTACAAAGACTTGACCATATTGAGCTAATTCCGTCTCTAAAATAACAGCATCCTTATTAGCAAAACCGAGAACTATCACTACTTTCACACCACGCGCATGCAATTCCTTAGCCACCTCAAGCAAGGGGGGGACACCAATCCCCCATCCAACTAAGAGAACCTGGCTCTGCTCATCAAGGTCAGACAAGTCAAAACCATTTCCCTGAGGACCCATCACATCAAGAGTATCTCCCTGACTTAAGGTTGAAAAAATAGCGGTTCCAGCCCCTTCAATCCGATAAATAAGATGACACTGCTTGTTAGCCTTATCAATAGACGAAATTGAAATAGGGCGACGCAAAAGATGGGCATCATCAGGTACACGCAGATGAAGAAATTGGCCTGCTCGCATGGCTTCAACCATTTCCCCTTCTAGGACTAATTCAAAGATTGCTGGCGCGATTTCCTCCTGTGCAACCACCTTCATGGTTTCCAATCGAATCGCACCCAAACGTTTCTTACATGTGGGATTCATGACTTTTCCTCCTTAAATTTTAAGGGGACCAGACAAAGAAAAGACCTTGCTAGTGCAAGGCCTCAGTTAAAATCGTACAACACAAGAGAGCACACTCAAAAAGTCTCCTCTAGAAAATTGTACTATTCTTTTATCTGACACCTTGTGAGTCTCTCTGGACTCCCCTTAAAGGTTAAATTTTTACTAGTATACTCTTTCAGCTAAAAAAAGTCAAGTAGAAAACGAACATTCTACTTGACTTCACGAGATTATTTTTCACGAATGACTTCAACCTTGTAGCCATCAGGGTCTTTGACAAAGTAATAGTTAGGTGCAGTTCCTGGTAAACCATTTGGCTCAGTCACTTCATATCCTTTGGCACTGTGCTCTTGATGAAGCGCCTCAAGATCAGGTGTACTGAGGGCGATATGGGCAAAGCCATCTCCAACCACATAAGGACCGTGATCATAGTTATAAGTCAACTCCAACTCATAGTCGTCGCCCTCAAGACCCAGATAGACAATCGTGAAAGCATGGTCTGGAAAATCTCTGCGACGCAATTCTTGAAAACCAAAAGCATCTTGATAGAATGCAATTGATTTTTCAAGATTTTCTACTCGCAAGCAAGTGTGTAGCATTTTTGAAGCCATATTTTTCTCCTTTATTTTTAAAAAGACTGGGACAATCCTGTTCCAGTCTTATCTGTTATTATTTACCAAATTTTGCTTTCGCTGCATCTGCAAGAGCTGTGAAAGCTGCTGCATCGTTAACAGCCAAGTCAGCAAGCATTTTACGGTTAACTTCGATCTCAGCCAATTTCAAACCATGCATCAATTGTGAGTATGAAAGTCCGTTCATACGAGCTGCCGCATTGATACGAGTGATCCACAATTTGCGGAAGTCACGTTTTTTCTGACGACGGTCACGGTATGCATAGTAGTAAGAGTTCATTACTTGTTCTTTTGCAGTACGGAACAAGATGTGTTTAGCTCCATAGTAACCTTTTGCTAATTTAAGAATACGTTTACGACGTTTGCGTGATACAACGCCACCTTTAACACGTGCCATGTTTTATTTCCTCCAAATATTTCCTAGAATTCTTTACTTACAGTAAAGCTATTATTTCAAGCGAGTAAGCATTGCTTTGATACGTTTGTAATCTCCTGAATGCACCATAGATGCTTTACGAAGATGACGACGTTGTTTCTTAGTTTTTCCGTGGAAACGGTGAGAAGTGTAAGCACGGAAACGTTTAAGTCCACCAGAACCTGTACGTTTGAAACGTTTAGCTGATGCGCGGTGTGTTTTTTGTTTTGGCATGATTTTTTCTCCTTTATTTAACTTTCTGACAATTATTTTTTGTCAGTCGCTGGCGCCAATTGCATGAACATTTGACGTCCATCCATTTTAGCACGTTGTTCGATGATGGCAATATCTTGAGTTGCTTCAGCAAACTCGGCTAAAACTTTTGCACCAATCTCTTTATGGGTAATCATACGACCCTTAAAGCGAATAGATACCTTAACTTTATTTCCTTTTTCAAGGAATTTGCGTGCATTGCGAAGTTTTGTATCAAAGTCACCCTTATCAATAGTTGGACTTAGACGAACTTCTTTCACAGTAACAACACTTTGTTTTTTACGTTGTTCTTTTTGCTTCTTCTGGTACTCAAATTTGAACTTACCGTAGTCCATAATTTTTGCAACAGGCGGTTTGGCTTGGGGTTGAATCAACACTAGGTCAACATTAGCGTTATCAGCCAAAGCTTGCGCTTCACTGAGTGGCTTGATACCTAACTGTTCTCCCTCAAGACCGATTAAGCGAACTTCACGTACACGAATCTCATCATTGATGAATAAGTCTTGCTTTGCTATGGTTTTCACCTCTTTTGTTTTATTAGAGAAAAACAATAGCGGACTCGTAAATAATACAAGCCCGCACGTTATGATAGCGTTTCTTAGAAACTTTTCATCCGTAGGGCCAGGCAACTTAATGTCACAAGGCGAGAAGCTCTCACTTCTGCTTTTCTCAACTTTTATATGATACCAAGTTTTCTAGCCCTTGTCAAGATAAAAAAAGTTATTTTTTTGAAAATTCCCTTTTTCTTCCCTACAGTTGAAAAACTACCTCAAAAAACAGTTAGCTACCATTCAATCGAATCGCAAATATCCAAGAAAGCTAAAAATTCAATCGGTAGTTGATTTGATCTATAGAGTAATATAAATCTCAAAAAACAAGGTAAAGAACCTTTATTTTTTATGCAAAAAAATAGAAGATGGGATAGATAATCTTAAACACATCTTCTATTCAAATAGTTAGTCCACTGACTTACTGACATTGGGAAACTTCCCAAATTTTTACAATTATTAAACTTTTACACTTAGTCTTCTTTACGGCGACGCCCTGTAAGGCCAATTCCAAGCAAAGCACTTGCTGTTCCTACAATCATCATTGCAGTTGTATCTGTAGAACCTGTATTTGGTAATTTATTTCTATCAACCTGAGTGGTAAATGATTGATTCTTTGAACCTCCTTGTTGTGCCTGATCGGAATCAACTGCTACAGCTGGGGCATCTGGCGTAACTTCCTTAGCTGGAAGGTTACCCTTAGCTGCACTACTTAGATCACTATTACCATGTTTCGCTGTGGCACTAATCACTGTGTTGGCATCTGCGGCGTTATGAGCGACTGTCACGACACCTGTGTTGGCATCGATGCTTACGCCGTCCTTAGGAGTTGCTAGACTCCATGTTGAACCTGTCTTCGTTGCGACTAGCTTGTCATTACCGACACTGACTTCAAGACGATCCGCATTAGCACTTGGAGTAACTGTTACTTGTGCCTGATCGGAATCAACTGCTACAGCTGGGGCATCTGGCGTCACTTCCTTAGCTGGAAGGTTGCCCTTAGCTGCACTACTTAGATCACTATTACCATGTTTCGCTGTGGCACTAATCACTGTGTTGGCATCTGCGGCGTTATGAGCGACTGTCACCACACCTGTGTTGGCATCAATGCTTACGCCTTCCTTAGGAGTTGCTAGACTCCATGTTGAGCCAGTTTTCGTTGCGACCACTGTTGAGTTTCCTACTGTAACTTCTACTCGGTCTGCATCTGCACTTGGCGTTACGGTTACTCGTGCGTTTGCTTCGTCACTTACTACTGTTGGTGCATTTGGTGTTGTTTCTTTGGCTGGTAAGGTTTGCTCTTGATGCTGTACTTGCATCACTGTTTCCGTGTTTTGCAGTTGCGCTGACTTGTGTTCCTGCACTTGCTGCATTGTGTGCTACAGTGATTACTCCGTTTGTTGGATCTACACTTACACCGTCTTTAGCTGGTGATAGACTCCATGTTGAGCCAGTTTTCGTTGCGACCACTGTTGAGTTTCCTACTGTAACTTCTACTCGGTCTGCATCTGCACTTGGCGTTACGGTTACTCGTGCGTTTGCTTCGTCACTTGCTACTGTTGGTGCATTTGGTGTTGTTTCTTTGGCTGGTAAGTTTGCTGTTGAGGCTGTACTTGCATCACTGTTTCCGTGTTTTGCAGTTGCGCTGACTTGTGTTCCTGCACTTGCTGCATTGTGTGCTACAGTGATTACTCCGTTTGTTGGATCTACACTTACACCGTCTTTAGATGGTGTTAGACTCCATGTTGAGCCAGTTTTCGTTGCGACCACTGTTGAGTTTCCTACTGTAACTTCTACTCGGTCTGCATCTGCACTTGGCGTTACGGTTACTCGTGCGTTTGCTTCGTCACTTGCTACTGTTGGTGCTGCTGGTGTTGTTTCTTTGGCTGGTAAGTTTGCTGTTGAGGCTGTACTTGCATCACTGTTTCCGTGTTTAGCAGTTGCGCTGACTTGTGTTCCTGCACTTGCTGCATTGTGTGCTACAGTGATTACTCCGCTTGTTGGATCTACACTTACACCGTCTTTAGATGGTGTTAGACTCCATGTTGAGCCAGTTTTCGTTGCGACCACTGTTGAGTTTCCTACTGTAACTTCTACTCGGTCTGCATCTGCACTTGGCGTTACGGTTACTCGTGCGTTTGCTTCGTCACTTGCTACAGCTGGGGCAGCTGGCGTCACTTCTTTTAACTGTTCCTTAGCGTTTAATAAATCCAAAGATAATCTTTTATATTCTGCTGTTGTTTTTAAATCACTGGATTTCAATAAAGCATCGATCTCATTTAATTTATTTTCATAATTGCTAGCACTATCACCTGTCTTTTGACTTTTATCTGTAGACTCTGTTTCTTTTAATTTATTATATATTCTCTGCAAGAGATTCTTAGCTAGGTTACTCGTATCCTGACTAATACTAAATTCTAATCCAGAAATAGGAAGTGCATAATGGTTATGAGGAGATTGATATCCCATTCCTAAACGTTGATTATCAGCGGAACTAATACGAACAGTGTAATCTGTTACTCCTTTTGGTAGAACAATATTTTTACTTGTGAATGTCCCTGGTGTTCCATTTGGCTTGTTCCGCTCCTCTGCCATTTTTGCTTCAACTTGCTTTTTATCTAGTGTCTTGTTATTATAGTCATTTCTTAGATACTCTGTCTTATTCTTATCTCCGTCTCTCGCCGGTGTTATAATTGCATCGTCATCCTTCTTATTATCTGTTGGGGAAAAAGTTTTAGTATAAATTGGTTTCTTCACCCCATTTTCATCAATCATAACTTCTACTTTATATTTTGCTTTTCCTCCATTGATATCACCAGAATACCCTGTCTTAAAGGAAATTTTTACTGTAGAACCAGTTTCAGATGAATAGGCTTTAAATGTCTTTTCAATACCATTAAATCCCTTAACACCTTTTGCAATTCCACCTCCTTCATTATTTTCTTTATACGGTTGACCATCAAATGTTTTTTCCTCTTGGTCCGCTAAAGTTCTAACTTTTGATAGAAATAGCATATAATCACCAGTTCGATCAAATGCTTGTTCTCTAACATAGGTGTCATAATAGTATTCGTAATTTCCTTTGATTGTACGAACAGTATTTACTGTTTCTAATGGAAAAACTCCACCTTCTGTTTTTCTTGCAATTGCAAATTTTCCTGTTTCTCCATTTTCTGTTACAGCTTTCCACCCAGCAAATTCATTAATTTCATTAACTGCTCCTCTTTCTACTTTTTTAGAGTTACCAACAGTGTTCATATCTCTAATTTTGTCATTATTTTCAACTGAATCTTCCAATTCGTTTAGTTTTGCTTTCAATTCATCCAGACTAGCTCCCTCTGCTGGCGCTTCAAATACTTTATTTGCAGAAGGATCATCATTAGTGGTAGAACTATCCATCCCACTATCTGGATTTGATCTACGAACTCGTTTCAAAACCGCAGGTTTCTCTTGATTTGTCTCAGTATTCAATGTTGTTGGAGTATCAGTAGGAATTACTGATTCCCTATTTTCTTTTTCAGATTTAGCAAGAGGTTGCTTGTTTTCTTCTACGGGATTTTTTTTATCAGCCTCCTTATTTCCTTCATTTGTTTTAGAGTCAGTCGATATACTTTCATCTCTATTTGCGCTTGTAACTCCCAAAATGGCTTCGTTCGTAGAATTTTGTTGCTCTGATGCCTCTACAGCACCATTTCCTAGAAACATCAAAAGAGCTGCTACAGCTACTGAAGCTGCACCAAAACTTACTTTACGAATAGAAAAACGTAATTGTTTTTCACGATTGTGATTATCTTTATAAAACATCTGATTTCCTCCATGTTAAATATCTTATTATGTTCTATAATACTCTTCTTATCAAATAAATCAATAGATTATTTTCAAATTTTTTTACCAGAAAACCAACTCTATCCGTATATATATATATATATATACGGATAGATGGGCATTTTATTTTATAATTATTATATTTAATGCAAATAAAGAACTATTGTCTGAAAAATTACGTTTTTATAACATTTTCGAATTTCAAAAAATTATAATATTCAGCTTGTTCATTTTTATATTTTATCCCCTGATTTTTATGGATTCTATTTTGTTACAGAAAAGTATTATCTATAATGAAAACCATAAAATTCATATTAAAAAATCTTTTCAAGACTATACAAACATTCTTTAAAATCAGTAAAAACGCATAGTATCAGTTATCTAAAAAAACTTGATATTATGCGTTTTATTATTAAAAGATTTTCTTTCTTATTTTTGATTACCTGAAGTAATAATTAAGTGGGAATAGAAATCTAACACCTTTTTTAAAACTTGTCCTTCCTATCGAACACTTTCGATTTTCCAACTTTTCCACCCTTTAAAGCGTATAGCTCCTTGCTGGTCAGTTCGGTAAACTTTTGCTATTGATCGTTTCCAGTCGGGTCAAGGTTTCCTGATGGGGAGTTTCGTTCGATTGTTCTTTCCAACTGAGATGAGAGTAAACTCTGGTTTGAGTGTTTCTAGAAAAGGCTGAAACTTGATGAGATTTTTAGAGCCATGTTGGCTTGCTTTCAAAGACATCCACCTCTCAAGTCAGGATATTGCTTCAGCAAGTCCTTCTCTCCTTTCTCCTCCAAATTTCCAGTGAAAAGGAAGTTTCTTTATCCAATAGTTTTCCATACAAAAACCAGGGAATCTTCATGACCTCCGTCTCCAATTTTCCTTGGAGATAGGACTTCTAACTGACTTCCGAAAATTGGCAAATTCTCTCCCATTGTCACACTACGCACCTTGGTTTGAGTTGCCTGTAGTTCTGCCACAAATTCCTTCTGTTTCAGACTGCCTTTTGACACTAAAATTTCCCCTACATGGAAAGCCTTGGTCACCTCCAACAAATCTCCAACATGCTCCTTGTCCGTATTTGTCAAAATCAGCTGGTCAATTTTAGCTACTCCTCGACTTTTGAGATAGGGAATCAAGGTTCGCTGGGCATTACTGGTCGTCGCCTTTTCTTGCCATTTTTCGATTTTCTTATCAGATTCTGCCTTGCCACCTACATCTATGAGAATGGTCTTCCCAGTTACATCCCTTAGGAAAATACTTTCCCCTTGCCCAACATCCAGCATGGTAATTTCATTTTCCAGTGAATGCTTGGTCAGGAGAAAGAGACTTGTAATCAATAAGCTCAATACCGTTAGTCTTTTAATGTTTTTCCTCAAATCATAGATCAAAACCAAGGAAATTAACAATAAGATTAAAAGCCATGCATTGGGTTGTCCAAAGACCAGAGGTCTACTCGCCACCTGTGACACCAAGCGAATCATTCCCTCCAACCATTCAAAGATAAAATTCAGCTGAATGACTGGATAAAGAAAGGAAAGGACAAATAAGATAGACAAGAGCGGTAAGAAGACCAAGTCAAAAAGAAAGGAAAAGACAAAGGTCAAAAGGATGGACCAAGGCTGAAATTCCGCGAAATAGAAGGATAAAATAGGCAATATTCCTAAGGAGATGACTAGACTTTCTCTGGCAACAGCCTTGAGCCCCTCTCCTTCTTTGCTGGTCATGGTCAAGATAAAAGCATAAGTACATGACAAAACTCCTCCTGCAGTCAGAAAAAAGTTGGGCATGATAATAAAGAGTACAAGCACCGTCAAGGCAAAATTATCCAAGCCCTTAACACCATGTTGAGCCAGTAACTTTTGCAAAAGACTGCGAATGACCGAGGCTGAAAATCCTGTCAGCCCTGCATAGATAAGGGAAAAGGGATAAGTCAACCACTTCAACTTTTCTTGGGTCAAGCCCAATCGCAAGAGAAGTTTCTTAAAGCCATCCATGAAAAAACCTACCTGCATGCCCGACAAGGCAAAAAGGTGGATAATTCCTAGACTAGAATAAAGCTCATTCATCTCCTCAAAGTCTGTATCCAGATGTCCCAGCAAGAGACCCGTCATGTAATTGCGCATAGGGTCTGGAAAGTGCGTCTTAATCCAAACTACAGCCTTTCGACGTAAGCTGGACAGGTTTTCTCCTATATCCCAACTGCTAACCTTTTGAAGTGACTGGATACTCTTGATAGTCAGTATCTGGTAAATTCCTTGAGTTTTCAGATAGGCTTGATAGTCAAAGCCACCAAAATTTCTCTGCCCTTCTGGCTCAGAAAGCTTCCCTTCTAGTCCTATCTCATGAAGGTCTGGTAAGGCGTGAAAGGCTTCTTTCTCCTCTTCGGACTGGAGTTTATAATAGACTTGAAAAATTCGTCCATCAGACTTGCCACGAAAGGATAGACTATCACCATTGACCTTAATAGTGTCTGGTAAAATCCGTACCTTTTCAACAGAATTCGCCAAATTTTGACTCGCTTGACTCTGTTGCCAATTTGAAACAGAAACCAGAAGCCAAAGACTCCACAAATCACTAGAACTTTGCCTGCTGATTTCCAAGGAAATTGGAAAAAGAGACAGACTAGCAGAAAAACAAAGCCCAATAAAGCAAGATAGGATGCAGAAAAAATGGCGTAGTAAAGCCATAGCAATAGAAAACTCAGGTAAATTAGGGGAATGGGGAAATTCTTAATCCACTGTAACATAGTCTTTTAACTTTTCTATAGTCTTGGCACCAATGCCAGAGACTTTCTTGAGTTCCTCAACCGACTTGAATTTCCCATTTATCTCACGATGGTCGATAATGTCCTGAGCTCGTTTTCCTCCCAGTCCCTTGACCTGTTTAAGCTCTTCCAAACTGGCCTTGTTGAGATTGACCTTCTTTTCCTTGCTCGTCGAAGAAGCCGTCCTAGGACCTGCCTGCTGACTAGTGCCTCTTCTCCCTTAGTGGGAACGTAAACCAGAGCCTCGTCACTAACTTTCTGAGCTAGATTGAGTGCCTTGCTGTCTGCTTGCTCTGTCAAGCCACCAGCCTTCTGAACAGCGTCATTGACTCTACTACCTACAGGCAAATCATAAATTCCTGGCGATTTAACAGCACCTTTGACATCTACCGTAATTAAATCTTGTTCAACCGGTTCTTCCTTTTCTTCCTTCTTCACTTCCTTTTCAGTCGATGAATCCTTGGAAACAGCTGCAACTTCAGCCTGCAAATTCGTTTCCTTGACAGGTGTTGGTGGAGTTGGCTTTAGCAGGAAAAATCCTCCTACAAGCAAGCCCAGACCAGTACATATGACAATGATTTTATACTCTTTGATTTTCTCGATAATTGCTTCCATATTTTCTCCTCTCTTAGATTATTCGTAAGAGGAAGAAAAAACAGTTGAAAATTTCTTTTCAACTGCTTATTTATTTGCAAAATAGTCTTCCTTGGTCAAGACATAGTGAACTCTTGTTACGATTCGGCCTTCTTCATGCTGGTCCATACAAGCATAAGCTTCTTCGTGGGAAAAATGCATTCCTGATTTCTCCATGACCTTTCCAGATGCAGGATTGTCCTTATCGTGAAGGGCAATCAACTTATTCATCCCTATCTTCTCAAAAGCTAGCTCAATCACGGCACGATTGGCTTCTGTCGTCAATCCTTGATTCCAATACTTTTTATTGATAATGTAGCCAATAGCTGCCTTCTTAAGAACAGGATCAATCTTGTGCAAGTCAATGGTTCCAATAAACTGACCATTGATTTTTAGTTCTATTCCCCAACGTCCTAAGGGATTGGCCAAGTAGAACTGAGCAATATTATTTTGAGTTTCTTCCAAGCTTTGATTGGTTGGAAAAGTGTAACGCGTATTTTCTCTGTCCGAGGCATAGTCAAACATTGCTTCCGCATCATCCAAGGTTACAGGTCTAAGCAATAAACGCTCTGTTTCCACTATCGGATACTGAGCTAGTTTTAAAAAGATTGATTCCATACTTCTCCTCCATTTAAAAATATTTTCTACCAGTCTAGCATAAAAAATAAATTACAACAAATTTTTCTTGCTTTTTAAAGCGGTTTCATATAGAATAAAATCATCACCTTATTTTATAGATAATGTGATAAATTATTTACAACCCGTCAATAGAAAGGGAGTTTTTCTCTATGTTAATCGGAATTCCAAAAGAAATTAAAAATAATGAAAACCGTGTTGCCCTAACACCTGCTGGTGTCCACAGCTTAGTCGGTCGTGGTCATCGTGTCTTTATCGAAACAAATGCTGGTCTCGGTTCTGGCTTTACTGATGCTGACTATCAAAAGCAAGGAGCTGAAATTGTCTCTACTACTGGTGAAGCCTGGGCAGCTGAGTTGGTAGTGAAAGTAAAAGAACCACTAGCTTCTGAATATGGTTACTTACGTGACGACCTGCTTCTCTTCACCTACTTGCACATGGCCGCTGCTCCAGAATTAGCAGATGCTATGTTGGAAGCAAAAACAACAGGAATTGCCTATGAAACTGTCCGTGATTCCCAAGGTCAATTACCACTCCTCGTTCCTATGAGTGAGGTTGCAGGCCGTATGGCAGTCCAAATCGGTGCTCATTTCCTAACTAAGCAAGCAGGAGGTTCTGGTGTCTTACTGGGTGGTGTGCCGGGTGTACCTAAAGGGAAAGTAACCATCATCGGTGGCGGTGTCGTAGGGACCCATGCTGCTCGAATTGCTCTTGGTCTTGGTGCACAAGTAACCATCCTTGATATCAGTGCTAAACGTCTCTCCGTTTTAGAGGAGGTCTTTGGTCACCAAATTCAAACTCTTATGTCAAATTCTTTCAACATCGAAGCCAGTGTGAGAGATGCAGATGTGGTAATTGGGGCGGTTCTCATTCCAGGGGCCAAGGCACCAAAACTGGTCACAGATGAGATGGTCAAGCAAATGCGTCCAGGTTCAGTCATTGTTGACGTTGCTGTTGACCAAGGTGGCGTTATCGAGACAGCTGACCGTGTGACAACGCACGATGAACCTGTCTATGAAAAACACGGTGTGCTCCACTATGCCGTTGCCAACATCCCTGGTGCAGTTGCTCGTACTTCAACCATTGCCCTAACCAATGTCACTCTTCCTTATATCGAAGCTTTGGCTGAAAAAGGATTTGTACAAGCAATCTCTGAGGATGAGGGCTTGCGCCAAGGTGTTACTACTTATCAAGGTTACTTAACCAGTCTTCCAGTAGCCCAAGGTCTCGATAAAAAACATACTCCAATTGATGAACTAATCTAAAAAATCTAATTATCAGATAAAAGAAAGAGCAATTCCACCTGAACTGCTCTTTTTTGCTATTCTGTTTCTTCTTGGACTTCTTCACGCTCTTCATTTAACTGGAGCTGGTTCATAAGCTCGGATAATCTGAGCGACAACTGGATGGCGAACCACATCCTTGGCTGAAAAATGAACAAAGTCAATCTGATGAATGTTCTTGAGTTTCTCTTGAGCATCAATCAAACCTGACTTGACATTACGTGGCAAGTCAATCTGACTAATATCTCCATTGACAATCATTTTAGAGTTAAAACCTAAACGAGTCAAGAACATCTTCATCTGCATGATGGTCGTATTTTGTGCCTCATCTAGAATGACAAAGGCATCATCCAAGGTTCGTCCACGCATATAGGCAAGGGGCGCAATCTCGATAATTTCACGCTCCATGAGTCGAGTTGTTTGGTCTTTCCCCAGAATCTGATACAAGGCATCATAAACAGGTCGAAGGTAAGGATCTACCTTCTCCTTAAGATCACCCGGAAGAAAACCTAGACTCTCTCCTGCTTCCACCGCCGGGCGTGTCAGGATAATTCGCTTGACCTGCCCACGTTTAAGGGCAGTCACTGCCAAGGTCACTGCAAGAAAAGTCTTCCCTGTTCCTGCAGGCCCAATTCCAAAGGTCACATCGTGCTGTTTAACACTATCCACATAAAGTTTTTGACCCAGTGTTTTGACGCGGATAGGCTTCCCAGTATTGTCCTTGATAATTTCTTCTTCATAAAGGGCGACAAACTTGTCGATTTCATCGTTTTTGACCATGCTAATCGCAGTCACCACATCTGGCGTGCCAACGGTCATCCCACGATTTACCAAGACCATCAAAGCCTGAATAACCTGACGGGCTTCCTCACAGGCAGTCTCTTCTCCCAAAACCTGCACAATCTCCGTACGAGCATGAATCACCACATCAAGCTCTTCTTCCATCAAACGAAGATGGCGTTCATTGGAACCAAAAAGATGAAACAAGTCATCTGGATGACTCAGTTGAATGTCTATTGAATGTTCCTTCAAATAAAGAACCTCTCTAATCCTTTTATTTCTTTTTATTATAGCAGAGGGATGGAGAAATTACTAGCCCAAACCCAGTGAATCATGCTAGTGTTCTAAATATTCTTGCCAGATAGCGTCAAAGTCTCCTAGGTTAAAAGAGAAACTGGCATGTTCTTCCAAAAAGCGACTCACCTCATCAAAATCATCCGTGTGTTTTGGAAAGGCTGATTCTTCAAAGGCTAGGTCTGCTAAGATAGCCTTAGGACTGTTACTTTTAGGATTACGCTCAGTCATGAGCCAAGTGTAAAATGATTTTCTCATATGTCTCCCTAAATCAACTCTGTCCCAAACTGGTCTTGCTTGATTTTACCAGCCTTCATTAAACCACCGAGTGCTTTCTTAAACTGACCTTTAGAAATGCCAAAGGTTGCCTTGATGTCATCAGGAGATGACTTATCATTTAAGGTCATGAAACCGCCATTGCTTTCCAAGTAAGTCAAAATCATCTGAGCATCATTTTCCAACATTTCAAAGGAACGTGGTTTGAGGGAGAGGTTTAGAGTACGGTCCACTTCACGGAACCCAATAACGCGCGCATCTAGAACTTGACCCAAACGTGGCTCTGCGTAGCGCTCGCTAGGATGGATAAAACCAAGCATGTTATTTTCTGGTAGGTAGACAAAGGTTCCTGACAACTTGAGACGGTACACAATGGCTGGCCAGTTTTGATTCTGCATATTGTTGTAGGCAGGACGAGCCAGACGTTGGAAGTCTTCTTGATAGGCCAAGAGTCCCCAGATACGGTCTTTCTTGTCCACTTCAAGACGGATGTAGAGTTGGTCGCCCTTCTTAGGCCAGAGTTCCTTGAGCTCAGGGAGAATATCAAGTGACACTACGATTTCCTTGTCAGGAAGGCCTGTATCCACAAAGACACCCAAGTCTTTACGAACTTCCGTTACAGTTCCCCAACCAAATTGGTCCTGGGTGGCAGTCACTTCTAGAGTTGTCAAGCGGAGTTTTTGCTTCATATCCGCGTAGGCAAAACCTTTGACCGTATCACCTACTGTATGCTGGCCTTCTTCCTTGGAAAGTGCATAGGTCTGACCATCCTTTTGCACAAAGTAAAAACGGTCATTTTCATCGATGATGAGTCCAACGATAAAACTTGCAAGATTTGTATTCATATTTCCTTCTTTCGAATAAAACTCAGCCAGCAATGCCAACTGAGTTTTTCTGTTTATTTTTAGACTTCCAAAAGTTCTTTTTCTTTGTTGGCAGTCATGTCGTCGATGTGTTTAACAGCATCGTCTGTTACTTTTTGAATGTCTTTTTCAAGAGTCTTCAATTCGTCTTCAGTGATTTCTTTTGCTTTTTCTTGTTTCTTAGCTTCGTCCATAGCATCGCGACGGATATTGCGGACAGCCACTTTAGCATTTTCGCCGACCTTCTTCACTTCTTTAGCAAGGTCACGACGAGTTTCTTCTGTAAGAGCAGGGATAACCAAGCGAATCACAGAACCATCGTTAGCTGGTGTGATACCAAGATCAGAAGCGTTCAAAGCACGTTCGATGTCTTTCAATGAAGACTTGTCAAATGGTGCTACTAACAAAACACGCGCTTCTGGAATGGTAATTGAAGCGATTTGGTTAAGAGGAGTTTCGACTCCATAGTATTCTACATGTACACGGTCCAGCAAGCTTGCATTGGCACGTCCAGCACGGATACCACCAAATTCACGAGCAAGTGATTGGTGAGACTGGGTCATTCTCTCTTTAGCTTTTTCAATAATTGCGTTAGCCATAATCTTTCTTATTCCTTTTCTTCGATATTATTTGAAACTGTTGTTCCGATATTTTCACCAAATACGACACGTTTGATGTTGCCTGGTTGGTTCATGTTGAAGACAACCAAGTCAATGTCGTTATCCATTGAGAGGGTTGAAGCTGTTGAGTCCATGATACGGAGACCTTTATTGATAACGTCACGGTGGGTCAATTCTTCAAACTTAACGGCTGTCTTGTCTTTCTTAGGGTCAGCATTATAAACACCATCGACCCCATTTTTAGCCATAAGAATGGCATCTGCTTCTATTTCAGCAGCACGAAGGGCCGCTGTTGTATCTGTTGAGAAGTAAGGTGAACCAATTCCAGCACCAAAGATAACGATACGGCCTTTTTCAAGGTGACGAAGGGCACGTCCACGGACATAAGGCTCTGCCACTTGTTGCATAGCAATAGCTGTTTGCACACGCGTATCGACACCAACTTGTTGCAATGAATCTGCCATCACAAGAGCATTCATAACAGTCCCAAGCATTCCTGTGTAATCTGCCTGAACGCGGTCCATTCCTGCTTCTGCAGCAGGTTCTCCACGCCAGAGATTTCCTCCACCAATAACAAGGGCAATTTCGATACCTAAGCTATGAACTTCTTGAATCTCTTTTTGCGATTGTTTGAACTGTTTGGATATCAATCCCTACGCCACGTTCACCGGCAAGGGCTTCACCTGATAACTTGATTAAAAATACGTTTATACTTGGGGATTCGCCATTTTCACTCTCCTTTTTTTATCCTACCTATTTTATCACAATTTCTAAGATTTTTTTATAGTATCATGAGCAATTCTTTTCAAAAAAATTAGACAGTCAAAAAAATTCCTCTAAGTCGCTAAGGGCACGCTCTGCAATTTTTTCATAACGAGCCTTCTTATCACGGATACGTTCGCCTTCCAACTCCTTGATAATCCCAAAATTGACATTCATTGGTTGGAAATGTTTGCTGTCCGCATGGGTGATATAATGAGCTAAGCTTCCAATCGCTGTTGTTTCTGGGAAAATAGCCTCGCTTTCTCCTTTAAATAGTCGAGCCGCGTTAATTCCCGCAACCAAGCCTGACGCTGCTGACTCTACATAGCCTTCCACACCCGTCATCTGACCAGCAAAGAAGAGATTTGGTTGTTTCTTAGAACGATAGGTCTGCTCAAGAAGATTCGGTGAATCCATATAAGAATTGCGGTGCATAACTCCATAACGAACAAACTCCGCATTTTCAAGACCTGGAATCATTTGGAAGACACGCTTTTGTTCTCCCCATTTGAGGTGGGTCTGGAAACCGACGATATTGTAGAGACTACCAGCCGCATTGTCCTGACGAAGCTGAACCACCGCATAAGGTGTTTTAAATTCTCCATCACGAGGGTCCTGTGTAGTCGTCTGGATACTCAAGACCGACTGGTTTCATAGGACCATAAAGCATAGTTTTAATGCCACGTTTTGCCATGACTTCGATAGGCATACATCCTTCAAAATACTTTTCTTTTTCAAAGGAATTGAGCGGTGCTTCTTCTGCATTGACCAAAGCTTCATGGAAATCCATAAATTCTTGCTTGGTCATAGGGGCATTGAGGTAGGCCGCTTCTCCCTTATCATAACGAGATTTGAGGTAGACCTTGCTCATATCAATAGTATTGACATCGATAATAGGCGCTGCCGCGTCGTAGAAATAAAAACCATCACCGTCATTAAGATCATGAATCTTTTCAGCCAAGGCATCACTGGTCAAAGGACCAGTCGCCACAACTGTGATAACATCTGTCGGCAATTCTGTAATTTCATCACGAACCACTTCAATCAAGGGGTGGTTGGCCCACTTTTCTCGGTCACCATTTGAGAGAAACCATCACGGTCCACCGCAAGGGCACCTCCTGCAGGAACACGTGTAGCCTCAGCAGATTCCAAAATCACAGAACCCAAGCGACGCATTTCTTCCTTGAGGAGACCAACAGCATTTGTCAAAGCATCCCCACGAAGAGAATTGGAACAAACCAACTCAGCAAAATTGTCTGTTTTGTGCTGAGGTGTTGACTTGACACCACGCATTTCATAAAGTTTAACTGGAATACCACGTTCTGCGATTTGGTAGGCTGCTTCAGAACCTGCCAAACCAGCACCGATAACATTGATATAAGATTGAGACACGACACTAATACCTCTTTGGGTGGGACGTAAGTCCATATCAAAACACCCCACTGGACTGTTTGACACCCACAAATCTTTCTATTTTTTTCTTCTACTAGTATAACAAAAAAAGGGAAGAAGGCAAACTTCCCTGTTTAATCATTTTCTTGATTTTCTTCCCATTCGTGGTAGGCAGCATAAAGCTGGCTTTTATTCCACTGGTAAATCTTAGCGACTTCCTTGATAGCTTGATTTTTCTTCATACCATGTTGGATGCGGGCTTGGATTTCTAAGAACAAGTCCTCCTCGTCTTTTTCCTCCACATCCTGACTGGCACCTTCAACAATGAGAAGGCATTCTCCCTTGAGTGGCGTTTCAGCGATGCTTTCTAGCAATTCAGAAATCGTTTCCTCGTTTGGTATTCTTCATAGATTTTGGTCAATTCTCTGACCAAGACGACCGAGCGGTCACCGTAGACTTCTAGCATATTTTCTAACGTATCTGCCACACGGTGAGGCGATTCATAGAAAATCTGAGTTTCAGGATAGTCTTTTTTCGAGTCAAAAAATTGCTTTTGCTGGCCTGATTTTCTCGGTAAAAAGCCGTAAAAGATATGTGGCTGTGGCGCTAAACCACTGGCGATCAAAGCAGAAATTCCTGCAGAGGCTCCTGGAACTGTGACAATTGCAATCTCTTCCTCAATAGCTGTCTTAACCAAATCATGACCAGGGTCTGAGATGCTAGGCAGACCCGCATCGGATACCTGAGCAATACTTTGCCCTGCTTTCAGGAAATCAATCAAATCAGGAATCTTTTCCTTGGCATTGTGCTCATGAAAACTAATCTGTTTGGTAGAAATGTCAAAATGCTTGAGCAGAAGCCCTGTATTGCGCGTGTCCTCAGCTGCAATCCAGTCCACTTCTTTCAAGGTCTGGATAGCTCGAAAGGTCATATCATCTAGATTGCCAATCGGCGTTGCCACTAGATACAGCTTGCCATAGGGAGACTGCCCCTTAAAACTTTTTTGAATCTGCATGCCTACTCCCTGTATAACAACTCATCACAGAACATGCATTCCTCGTCCTGCTCTCGACGTTGTCCATAAAAATCATTACATACGTGAAAACCATCTTTATAAATGCGACGGACACTTTCACGAACATGCTTAGCCTTGACAGGAGCGTCTGCTTCCACCTCACCCAAGCGTTCTCGCAACTTACTATTTTCCAAGCGAAGAGCTGTATTTTCCTCTACCAGGCTCTTGAGATTTTTCTTGATGGCTTCCACATCGGCCAAGGTTACCAATAACTGTTGGGAAAAATCATCCAGCGCGTCAAATAATTCTTTTTTGTCCATAAAACAGCCCTTTCCTTTCTTTATCGTTCATTTTTGAGTTTACATTTCTTTCAAGACCAGATATTCCATGGCATTTTGAAAGCTGACATTAGCCTGCCACATTTTTCTAGCTTCTAGCAAATCTTGTAGAATCGCCCGCACTCTTGCTTGCAGGAGGTCCTGCCCACAGAGGACTTCAAGAATGCGTAAAACCTGATCTTGTTTTTCCTTGTCATCTGCCAAGTTGAATAATTTAGCAACTTGCAGATAACTTTCTTTTTTCTTAGCTACTAACCAAGTCAGCAGGCGTTCACTTTCATCGACCAAGGTCCAAAAGCCTGCCTGATTAGCCAACTTTTCTGCTTCAGCTCGCGATTGACTAAACTGAGCTAGGAGAGTCGCTTTTTTCTTAACCAGTCCCATTTGTTCTAAGAGCAAGATGAGCTTCTCTTCTTGTTTTTTAAAGTGAAAAATTTGCGTCCGACTTCGGATTGTCGGTAAGATCTTTTCCTCATCGCTGGTCAAGAAGAAAATATAAACCTCACTCTGGGGTTCTTCGATGACCTTGAGCAGAGAATTAGCTGCATTAGGATGCATTTTCTCAGCTTGCTCGATAATAAAGACCTGCTGCTGGCTTTCAATCCCTGCTTGGGAAACTGCCCCACCAATTCTCGAATCCGTTCTGTCTTGATGACCTGATTGACTGGCTTAATCAAAGTGACATCGGGAAATTCTCCCTGTTCAATCAGCTTACAATTTCGGCATTTCTCACATGGTAAAACACCTACTTTATCTGTACAAAAGAGGCTCTTAGCTAAAAATTGCGCCATTTCCAAGCTTCCAAAGAAACCTGAAAAGAGATAGGCATGATTGAGCTGATTTTGTTCTAGGATACGTACAAAGCGGTCAAACTGGGCTGGTTGCCAAGCCTTTAGTTGATCTTGTTTCATTTTGGCAAGCCCATTCTGTCAAACAAGACAGCCTTGGCAGTTTCCACAACCTGCTCCAAAGGGAGACTAGCATCAATCTTTACAATGCGATTTCCCTCTTTTTCCAGAAGAGAAAGGTAGCCTTGACGAACTTTTTTATGCAAGTCCAACCCTTCCAAGTCCAAACGATTGACCTCGCGATTGCTATTAGCAGCAATACGAGCCAGTCCCTCTTCCACCTCAATGTCAAAATAGAGTGTCAAATCGGGTTTAAGGCCATCTGTCGCAAACTGATTGAGCCAATCAATGGCGTCAATATCCAAGCCACGACCAAATCCCTGATAGGCAAGAGAACTATCGATGAAGCGGTCCATAATGACCAACTTGCCAGCTTCAAGTGCTGGAAGAACTTTTTCCACCAAGTGCTGTCTGCGACTAGCAATATAAAGAAGCAACTCTGTCTTCGCATCCATCTGAGTATGACTTGGGTCCAAAATCACTTCCCGAATCTTCTCTCCTATCAAGACACCTCCTGGTTCACGGGTCGTCAGCACCTCTACTCCTTTTTCCTCTAAAATTGGGAGCAGAGCCTCTAAAACACTGGTCTTGCCTGCTCCCTCTGGTCCCTCAAGAGAGACTAAAAATCCTTTTGACATATCTAACTCATTTCTTTTTTACTACTTCTATTCTATCAAAAAAATAGGGGTTTGTGACAATCTTTTTGTTTTCTCATTTAATACTCAATGAAAATCAAAGAGCAAACTAGGAAGCTAGTCGCAGGTTGCTCAAAACACTGTTTTGAGGTTGCAGATGGAAGCTGACGCAGTTTGAAGAGATTTTCGAAGAGTATCAACCATCATAAAAGAGGCAGACAAAGCCACCTCTTATTTACCTAGTTCTTGTGTTCGTCTATAGGCTTGACCAACTGCATCCATGACTGTTCCTCGAAAAGCATGCGCTTCTAGGCTTGCTACACCAGCGATAGTCGAACCGCCTGGGCTACAAACTTGATCTTTTAAGACCGCAGGATGCTCTTGGCTTTCTAGGACCAATTGTCCAGCTCCTACCACAGTTTGAGCTGCCATTTTCAATGCTGTTTCTCGTGGTAATCCCGTCTGAACACCTGCATCTGCCAAGGCCTCAATAAAGAGATAGACAAAGGCTGGGCCACAGCCTGCAAGACCTGTCGCTGCGTCGATTAAACCTTCCCCGAGTTCAACCAAGAGACCAGCCTTGGCTAACAGCTGGCAAAAGAGTTCACTGTCCTCAGCCCTGCAATTAGGGGACAAGGCATAACTAATCACTCCTTGACCAATAGAAGCAGGGGTATTTGGCATCATTCGAATAATTCTGTGTTGGCTTGGTAAGAGACTAGCGAGTTTTTCCAAGGTCAATCCAGCTGCCATAGAAATCAAAAGAAGACTTGCTCGTTTTTCAAGGATAGTCTGGTATTGAGAAAGCAAGTCTGAGAACTGTGCAGGCTTTACTCCTAGAAAAATCACATCTGCTTCTGCGAAAATTTCTTCGCTGCTGGAAGTCTGACCACCAAAATCTGCAATGAAAGCATCCACCTTGGCTTGACTACGATTGGCAAGAAGAAGGTCATCACCCGTCTTAGCATGTAAAACAGCCTTGGCCAAGCTAGCACCCATATTTCCCAAACCGATAAATCCAATCTTCATCTCTTACTCCCTTATCTGCCCGTCACCAGTAACCACATACTTGTAGCTAGTCAACTCTTTCAAGCCCATGGGACCACGCGCATGCAGTTTCTGAGTAGAAATCCCCATTTCACAACCAAGACCAAATTGGCCTCCATCTGTGAAACGAGTTGAGGCATTGACATAGACAGCTGCCGAGTCCACTTGATCTGTAAAGTAAGCCGCAGCTTCAGCATTTTCCGTCACAATGGCGTCCGAATGATGGGTACTGTGGGCTTCAATATGCGCAACCGCTTCTTCTAAACTGCTCACAATCTTAACAGCTAGGACATAGTCTAAAAACTCAGTATCAAAGTCTTGTGCTGTAGCTGCTTGGCCTGAAACAAACTGACTTGCTTTCTCATCCAAGCGGAATTGAATTGGTTCCAGAGCAGCTTCTTTTCGCTCTGCAACCAGCACTTGCTCCAAGCGAGGAAGGAAGCTTGCTGCCTTGTCTTCATGAACAAGCAGAACCTCCATGGCATTGCAGACAGAAGGACGACTGGTTTTGGCATTGTTGATGATAGACAGAGCCTTGTCTTCATCTGCGTCCTTATCGACATAAACATGGACAATCCCAGTCCCCGTCTCAATAACAGGTACGATCGCATTCTCAACTACGGCATTGATCAAGCCAGCCCCTCCACGAGGAATGAGGAGGTCTAGATAGCCCTTGGCCTTCATCATGGCATAGCTGCTTTCTCGGCTAGTATCTTCCACCAGTTGAATCACATCTGGGTGAATAGTCGTTGTCTCCAAGCCCTTCTTCAAGACTGTGACAATAGCATGAGCTGTTTGATAGGCATCCTTACCACTACGAAGAACAACCGCATTTCCACTCTTGAGAGCCAGAGCAGCCGCGTCAGACGTCACATTTGGACGGCTTTCATAGATAATACCAATAACCCCCATAGCCACCCGTTTCTTGGTGATAACCAAGCCATTTTCAAGATGATTGGTTTCTAAAACTTCACCGATTGGATCTGGTAAGGCAACCACTTCACGAATCCCACTTGCCATTGCTTCTATACGTCCTGCATCCAAATAAAGACGATCCAGCATCACATCTGAAATTTTACCCTTGGCCGCTTCCATATCGAGGACATTGGCCGCTAAAATCTCCTCAGTAGCTGCTAATAAGTGATCAGCCATAGCTAGCAAGGCTTGGTTTTTCACCTCTTCACTAGCTGTGTTGATCGATTTTTTAACAGCCTGTACCTGTTCAAATTGTTCTTGTGTACTTACCATAGTTTACCTCTAAATTCTGTAAAGAGTAGTTGGATTTCAGGAGTAATGGAAATCCAATCGTCACGGTGAATCAAGACCCCCTTGGCTTTTTGAGAACGCAACATATCCTCCAAAGCAGATGCTCCAAATTGCACACGTCCTTTTCCAAGTGATTTTCCACTTTCCTTGTCAAATACTGTCACGATATCACCGTAAGAAAAGGCTCCTTCTGCTTCAACAACACCAGATAAAAGGAGACTCTTGCCATGTTGAGAGAGAGCTTCTGCAGCCCCTTTATCAACCCAAATAGAACCTTGGCTCTGAGCATAAAAGGCCAGCCATTGTTTCTGAGTACGAAGTCCCTTCTCTTGCGCAACAAAGTAGGAACCATCCTTGGTCTCCTCAGCTGCCTCAATCATGGCATCTGTCTTCAAGGACGAGCAGATATAAACAGGAACTCCTGATTCCGTCGCGATAGTTGCAGCTTTGATTTTGGTTAACATACCACCTGTCCCATTAGACGAACCTGCTCCACCAGCCATATCAATAATCTCACGATTGATGGTCTCGATTCGTTCCAAGCGTTTGGCTCTTGGGATCTGAATTAGGATTTCCTGTATAGAGACCGTCTACGTCTGTCAAGAGGACCAAAAGGTCAGCTTGGACCATGGCCGCAACCTGAGCACTCAGAGTATCATTGTCCCCAACCTTGAGCTCATCAATAACGACACTATCATTCTCATTGATGATAGGAATCGCCCCACGGCTAAGTAGAACTGACAAAGCCTGATGGGCATTTTTATAACGACGCTTATCCACAAAGTCGTCCTGGGTCAGCAAGATTTGTGCAGAAACGATTTGGCGCAAGAGAAGATTGGTCGTGTATTCTTCCAACAAAAGCCCTTGCCCTACCGCTGCTGAAGCCTGTTTATCAGCAATCTTAATCGGACGCTTTTTAAATCCTAAGGCCCCAAAACCAGCCGCAATGGCACCTGACGATACCAAAATCAATTCATGACCAGCTTCGTGCAACATAGCCAACTGTTGGGTAATAGCCTTTACCTTACTACGTGATAAACTTCCATCCTCATTTGTCAAAGAAGAAGTACCCACCTTAAAGACAATTCGTTTGTATTTCATAGTCTCGCTCCGATTCTTTCATATTTATCCATTATAACATGAATGACAGAAAATAGAAAAAGAGTTGATAGGAAAAAGGTCGAGACAAGTCATCTCAACCTTTTATCACGTCTAATTCTTTCTCAATCTCTCCAATGTTTCCTTAAAAATCTCTGGGATATCTGCTGTAAATTCTAAGGTCTCACCTGTTCGTGGATGAGTAAAACCTAAAGTCTTGGCATGAAGAAATTGTCCATGTCCCTTAAGTGTCTTACGCGGACCATAGACCTCATCCCCGGCGACTGGATGACCAATGTAAGCCATGTGAACACGAATCTGATGGGTGCGCCCTGTCTCCAGTTGCAACTCCACTAAGCTATAATCACCAAAGCGTTCCAAAGACGTGGAAACGAGTTACCGCAGGCTTCCCTTTCGCAGTCACAGCCTGTTTTTTACGGTCTTTTTCACTCCGGCCAATCGGTGCTTCAATCACACCACGATCATTAGGCAGATTTCCATGAACAATCGCCCAATATTTACGAAGAGACTTTTTATCCTTGAGTTCTTGAGCAAGTGCTAGATGCGCCTCATCATTTTTTGCAATCATGAGAAGACCTGACGTATCCTTATCAATACGGTGAACAATTCCTGGACGCAGAACCCCATTGATACCCGATAAGTCCTTAATATGATACATGAGGGCATTTACTAGGGTCCCACTGGTGTGACCAGCACTCGGATGCACAACCATCCCCTGAGGCTTGTTAACGACAGCCACATCATCATCTTGGTAGATGATTTCTAGCGGAAGATTCTCAGCTACATACTCTAAAACCTCTGGTTCTGGCACATGGTAAGTGACGACATCGCCCTCTTGAACTGTGTATTTAGCTTTCTTGACTTGGCCATTGACCAAGACCTGACCTGATTTGATTTGTTCATTCGCGAGACTGCGTGATAATTCTGTCAAATCCGACAAAGCCTTATCCAAACGCAGGCCACCAGTTTCAATTTTAATTTCCATTTATCTCCTCTTTTAGCATTACAATCAATAAAATAATCACTCCAACAGTCAGATAGCTATCTGCCACATTGAAAATTGCAAAATTGATAAAGTCAAGGTGAAACATATCCACAACAAAGCCCTGACTCACCCTGTCAATAAAATTTCCAAGACCACCTGCAATGATCAAAGTCAAACCCAAGACCATCCAGAGTGAGTCCTCCATATGTTTATGTAGATACCAAATGGCACCTACCACGACGACCAGGGTAATGACAGCGAATAACAACTGCTGATCTTGTAAGATAGAAAAGGCTGCCCCTCGATTTTGCAGGTAGGTCAAGCTAACGAAATTGGGAATCCAAGAACGCACTTCACCCAGTGGAATCCGTTGGACGATATAGGATTTAACCAACTGATCCAGCGCAATCAAAAGCAGTACAATAACTGCCACTATTCCTCTTTTTTTCATGATTTCCTCTTCTGATTAAAATATTCTTGCATGACTTCTACAAAGAGAGTCCCAGCTTGACTAAGCTCCACTTCTTCACGTTTAACATAGACCATACGATTATCCAAATTATCCTTGAGACGAATAACTGTGATACCATTGACACTGTCACTATCTAAAAATCCAGAACCTGTTGCATAAGCATCCGTCCGCTCCAAAATACCATTCAAGGTAGCACGGTCTGTCACATTAAACATCTGTGAGCTAGCGCTGGTATCGACAAAGTTCTCTGAATAATAAAGGTACTCGTCTTTCTCTTGAGTGAAAACGAACTGTCGGTAGATCCGCTAAATCCTCCATGACCAATTCCTCTTTCTGAGCTAAAGGATGCTCCCTCACGGAGATAAATGTGGGTATGGAAAGGGAATCAATTCAATGACCTCCAGACCTAACTTTTCAACCCGCTGCATAATCCCCTTTTTATTTTGATTGTTGAGGTAGATAATCCCAATCTCACTATGCCCTTGCGCTACTTCATCAAGTATTTGAACTGTAGTCGATTCAAAAATACGGAAATTTTTATAATCAGGATAGCGCTCTGAAAAGGCAGTAATGGTTGGGGGCAAGAAGTCATAGTGCTGACTGGCAATGGAAAATTCATCCTTTTCTTCCTCAGGATTGGCATACTGATTTTGAAAAATATCAAATCCTTTAACCAATTCTTGCGCTTTTTCATAGAATTCCATACCACGACGAGTCAAGAAAGTCCCTGAGCTGGTCCGACGGAAAATCTTAAAGCCCAACTCTTTTTCCAAATCACGAACAGAAATAGACAGACTCGGCTGACTAACATACATCTTCTCAGCAGCTTCACGAAAAGTACCGCTATTGGCAATAGCCACAACGTAGCGTAATTGTTGAATGTTCATCTTCTACCCCCAACTTCTTTATCTTTTCATTATACCATATTTTAGAAGTTTTCCAAAAAGGAAAAAAGTCAGGAACTTTTCAAGTCTAAACGAATACGCTAACATTCCAAGACAAGAATTAGAATAATGTCTTTTTTCAGTCCTTATCTGATTTCAAGCAAATAAAAACAGCAAATCTTGTTGATTTACCGTTTATAATATGATGCAAATACAATCTCCATAATATGGGTACCAAAACAAAAAAACAGGCTCTCCGGAAACTCGGAAAGCCTTATTTATGCTATTTCAGCATCCTCGCCTTTATATTTTAAGGCTCGGGATAAAAAGGTTCACTGGACCTTTTTATTTAGCGATTGGATAAACAGAAACTTGTTTTTTATCGCGTCCTTTACGTTCAAAGCGTACTACGCCTTCAACTTTAGCGAACAAAGTATCGTCTCCACCACGACCAACGTTTACACCTGGATAGATGTGTGTACCACGTTGACGGTAAAGGATTGATCCACCAGTTACAGTTTGTCCGTCAGCTGCTTTAGCTCCAAGACGTTTCGCTTGTGAATCACGTCCGTTTGATGTAGAACCTCCACCTTTTTTGTGGGCGAAAAGTTGCAAGTTGTTAAGAGTCATTTTTAACATAATGTTTTCCTCCGTGTTAGTTTTCTGTGATAACTCTGGTTTGGACGAACTCCGAAAAGTCCTCCGATAGTTTTGCCATACCCAAGAAAAATGATTCAAAGAATAACTGCGTCATTTCTCTCTGGTGTGACGGGATAGCCGTCGGTAATTCAACCCGTAAAAAGCCACCTTCATCTTCGTTTAATTCTAAGATTGGTTCATAACCTGCAAACTTCTCAATGGAATTGATAAAGTTAATGGCAAGCGTAGAAACCGATGCACACACGACATCAAAGCCGTATTCGCCACTCTCGGCGTGTCCAGTAATTTCCGCACTCCTCAGCTCGCCATCTTCGGCTCTCTCAAAGACTGCTTGTATCATGTGTTCTCCTTAAAATTAAGCGTTGATTGCGTTGATGACAACTTTTGTATATGGTTGACGGTGACCTTGTTTACGGTGGCTACCTTTTTTAGGTTTGTACTTGTAAGTAACAACTTTCTTTTGTTTTCCTTGTTTTTCAACAGTTCCAACTACAGTAGCTCCAGCAACAAGTGGAGTTCCGACAACAGTGTTTTCACCACCAACAAGAACAACTTCGTTAAAAGTAACTTCTTGACCAGCTTCAACGTTCAATTTTTCAACGTAAACTGCTTGACCAACTTCAACTTTAACTTGTTTTCCGCCAGTTTTGATAATTGCGTATGTGCTCATTATGCACCTCCTATGATTTTTATGGGTTTCCCCGAATTTTTGTGAAGACTCGCCTAGCATCGTGGGACGAACCACTTAAACTTGAATAATCAAGCAACGATGTTCGTGCGGTTGCACAGGAACGTGCATAGTCAACTCTTCAAGTATAGCATATCTCCTATTTTCTTACAAGTAATAACACCTAAAATGAAGCTTTTTCTTTTACTTTTTTCCGCCACGAGGCAGAAAGCATACTGAGGTAAAAAATGCTCATCATAATAGGAACACCAAGAATGGTCTTTTCATGATAGAAAATCGTCAAATAGGCTGAAAAGACAACGCCAAGGACAAAACTACTAAGCAGGCTAACAAATATGAATCCTTCACGCAAAAAAGGTGTGTGCTTGGTTCGGAAATAATCTCCAAAAGCTAGCATGGTCCGTTTGATATTTCCTGTCATAAAAGCGTTATTATAGGCAATACCCGACACTTCTCCAAAAGCAGTTGTCACCAATCCCATACAGAAGGCCAAGGGAGGTACTAGATAGATATTATCTACAGTCTGCGGCACAAAACCAATAATGATTGATAAGATTGCTAAAGGAAGCAATGACAAAATTGGTTTTTTCACAATTCTCAATTTTTCCTTATAAACAGTTAATAAAAAGACCCCCATCATAAAAGCTAGCAAGGTGAGAACCTTGTCCCTAACATCTGAAACATTATTTTGAATTAATTCTACTGATAGAAAGACGACATTCCCAGTTTGTCCAGCTACAAGAGTATTCCCTCGCACAATAAAAGTATAGGCGTCTACATATCCTGCACAAAAAGTCAAAAAAAGCGCTAGCCTCTTAGACTGACGTGATATTTTTCTTATAGGTAATAACCTCATTTTCCCTCCCATTTCATTTACTCATCTCATTATTGTACCACTTTCTTTGGAAAAGACCTAGTAGCTTATTTGAAATTTTTTACCCTCTGTTGGATAGTACCGTCTATCTATGTTATAATGAAAGAAAGATTTGAAATCGGAAAAGGAGTAACTATGCTTAAATTAGGTGTCATCGGAACAGGGGCTATCAGCCACCACTTCATAGAAACAACCCATTCCAGTGGAAAATACCAGCTGGTCGCTGTCTATTCTAGGAAACTTGAAACCGCAGCAACCTTTGCTTCTCACTATGAGAATATCCAACTCTTTGATCAATTAGAGGACTTCTTCAAGAGCTCCTTTGATGTTGTCTATATTGCTAGCCCAAACTCCTTGCATTTTGCTCAGGCAAAAGCTGCCTTGACTGCAGGTAAACATGTCATTCTTGAAAAGCCTGCTGTCACTCAGCCACAAGAATGGCTGGATTTGATTCAAACAGCTAAGAAAAATCACTGTTTTATCTTCGAAGCAGCTCGTAATTACCACGAGAAAGCTTTTACTACTGTCAAGGAATTTTTAGCAGACAAACAAATTTTGGGAGCAGATTTCAACTACGCCAAGTATTCTTCCAAAATGCCGGATTTATTGGCTGGACAGACACCAAATGTCTTTTCAGACCGTTTTGCTGGTGGAGCGCTTATGGATTTGGGGATTTATCCCCTCTACGCTGCCGTTCGTCTCTTTGGAAAGGCTCAGGACGCAACCTATCAGGCTCAACAGCTTGACAATAGCATTGACCTAAATGGAGATGGAATCCTCTTCTACCCTGACTATCAAATTCATATCAAGGCTGGAAAAAACATCACTTCCAATCTTCCTTGCGAGATTTATACGACAGATGGAACCTTGACTCTCAACACAATTGAGCATGTTCGCTCAGCTATTTTTACCGACCATCAAGGAAATCAAGTCCAGCTCCCTATCAAACAATCTCCCCATACGATGACTGAGGAAGTCGCTACATTTGCACAGATGATTCAGCAACCAGACCAGACACTCTACCAGAATTGGCTTGATGATGCAGGCTCTGTTCATGACCTACTATATACCATGCGCCAGACTGCTGGCATTAGATTTGAGGCAGAAAAATGAAAACCAAACTACCGACTGAATGGCAAGAACTGAGCGACCAACTCGGTTTCCAAGAATTCACCCCCATTCAAACCCAACTATTTGAGCCCCTTCTTGCAGGAGAAAACCTCCTAGGAGTGAGCCCAACCGGAACTGGTAAGACCCTAGCTTACCTCCTACCAAGTCTTCTCAGACTACAAAAGAAAAAAGCCCAACAACTCTTGATTCTAGCACCTAATACAGAACTGGCTGGACAGATTTTTGATGTATGTAAAACGTGGGCTGAAGCTATCGGCTTAACTGCCCAACTCTTCTTATCGGGTTCAAGTCAGAAACGCCAGATTGAACGCCAAAAAAAGGACCAGAAATTCTGATTGGAACCCCTGGTCGTATCTTTGAACTAATTAAATTGAAAAAAATCAAGATGATGAAATGTGGAAACCATCATCCTAGATGAATTTGACCAATTGCTCGATGATTCTCAGATACACTTTGTCGAGAAAATCACTCACTACGCACCTCGTGACCACCAACTCGTCTACATGAGTGCGACGACCAAGTTTGACCAAGAAAAAGATTGCACCTAAACACACGTACCATTGATCTCTCTGACCAAAAATTGGACAATATCCAGCATTTCTATATGCAGGTAGATCAACGTCACCGAGTGGATATGCTACGAAAACTGGCTCATGTAGAGGATTTCCGCGGTCTGGTCTTCTTTAACAGCCTGTCAGACCTTGGAAGTGCAGAGGAAAAGCTACAGTATCGTGACATATTAGCTGTTTCCCTCGCTAGTGATGTTAATGTCAAATTTAGAAAAGTCATCTTAGAAAAGTTTAAAGATAAGCAACTAACCCTGCTTCTTGCAACAGACCTTCTGGCACGTGGGATTGATATCGATAGTCTAGAGTGTGTCGTAAACTTTGATGTTCCTAGAGATATTGAAACCTACACCCACCGTGCTGGCCGTACTGGACGTATGGGCAAGGAAGGTTATGTTATCACTCTCGTCACTCATCCAGAAGAACTAAAAAAACTCAAGAAATTTGCAAGCTTACATGAAATTGTCTTGAAAAACCAAGAACTCTATATCAAATGAAGCCCCATTTGCTCTATGCACATCAAGTGTATGGAGCTTTTTTTGTAAGCAATGCTTCAATTTTAGTTCAATATCAGAAAAAAGAACCTTGCAAAGCAAGATTCTTTTAGTGTCTGACTTAAATAATTGTTCTTCTGGGAACTAAATCGAATTAAGCTTCGATTTCTGTAACCATACCTGAACCAACAGTACGTCCACCCTCACGGATAGAGAATGTAGTACCTTGTTCTACGGCGATTGGGTGGATCAACTCAACGTCGATTGTCACGTTATCACCAGGCATTACCATTTCAGTACCTGCTGGAAGTTCAATTGAACCTGTAACGTCAGTAGTACGGAAGTAGAATTGTGGACGGTAGTTGTTGAAGAATGGAGTGTGACGTCCACCTTCTTCTTTAGTAAGGATGTAAACTTCACCTTTGAATTTAGTGTGTGGGTTGATTGAACCTGGTTTAGCGATAACTTGTCCACGTTCGATTTCATCACGTTGAACACCACGAAGAAGGACACCTACGTTATCTCCGGCAAGACCTTCGTCAAGTTGTTTACGGAACATTTCAACACCAGTAACAACTGCTTTTTGAGTTTCTTCTTTGATACCAACGATTTCGATTTCGTCGTTGACTTTAACGATACCACGGTCGATACGTCCTGAAGCAACTGTACCACGTCCAGTGATTGAGAATACGTCTTCGACTGGAAGAAGCAATGGTTTGTCAGTGTCACGTTCTGGTTCTGGGATGTACTCATCAACTGTGTTCATCAATTCCATAACGATGTCTTCGTATTTAGAGTCACCTTCAAGGGCTTTAAGAGCTGAACCTTGGATAACTGGAAGATCATCACCTGGGAAGTCGTATTCTGACAATAGGTCACGAATTTCCATTTCAACCAATTCAAGCAATTCTTCGTCGTCAACCAAGTCAACTTTGTTCATGAAGACGATAAGGTGTTTAACACCAACCTGACGTGAAAGAAGGATGTGCTCACGAGTTTGTGGCATTGGTCCGTCAGTTGAAGCTACTACAAGGATAGCTCCGTCCATTTGAGCGGCACCAGTGATCATGTTTTTAACGTAGTCCGCGTGTCCTGGAGCGTCGATGTGAGCGTAGTGACGTTTTTCAGTTTCGTACTCAACGTGCGCAGTGTTGATAGTGATACCGCGTTCGCGTTCTTCTGGAGCAGCATCGATAGACGCATAGTCTTTAGGTTGGTTAACTGATGAAGGCAAGCGACGTGCCAAAACAGTTGTGATAGCTGCAGTTAGGGTAGTTTTACCGTGGTCAACGTGTCCGATAGTACCAATGTTAACGTGTGGTTTACTACGATCGTATTTTTCTTTTGCCATTTGAGTAAAAGCCTCCAATAAAATATATTTTATAGATAGACAGTAGGCAATACAGTCTAACTTTCCTTACTATTTTATCAAATTTCAGCTAAATTGCAAGTGTTTTACAAAGTTTTTGTGAATTATTCTTAATCTACTAATCTAAACGGCACTTCTAGTCCTATAATTTACCTAAAGAAAAAGAAAAATCAGGAATTTCCTGACTTTTACTTAGCTAACTCTCTTTCTCGTTCTTTCATTATTTTATGATTTTCATACAAGCGAGATAAGAACTTAGAAATCTCTTTAAGATAGAATAGGTTGGTACTGCGACAATCATGCCAATGACACCGTAGATATTGCTTGATAACAAAAGTAATACTAAAATCGTAATTGGATGAACCTTCATTACCCCACCTACGATTCGAGGGTAGAGGATATTTCCATCCACTTGTTGAATGATTAGCATGTAAACAACTGCAATTAGCATTCTATGAGGATCCGTAAAGACATTGGCAATAATCATCGGAATCAAGCCGATACTTGGTCCTACATAAGGAATGAGATTGGCCAAGCCTGAAAAAGATGGCAAAAACCAAAGCGTATTTCAAACCGATCACGCTATATCCGATAAAGGCCAAACAACCGATAATAATCGCATCAATGGCGACTCCACTAATATAGCGAGCAATTGTCGCATTCAAATTTTTTAAGAGGCCTGCAATATGCAACTTATCTCTCTTTAAAACAGTGCGTTCAAGCATCGGTAAAAATTTGTGACCATCTAACAAAAAATAAACCAAAAAAACACAGGGTGTCATGATAATAATTAAAAACAGTACTAAAGAGAGCTGATAGGATACTTCCGACACTATTCGTCACACTATTTAGTATATTTTGTAAAATATCTACATAAGAAAGATTTAATTGTTGAATATTCGCTTGAATATCCAAATTTTGAAAGGCTGGATAAGTAGATAAATCCACAATCAAATCTTGTAAACGACTGTAGATAGTCTGGCTAGTCGTAATCAAGCTGGTCAACTGATTGACCAAAATCGGTAAGAGATAGACTACCCCAATAACTAGCCCCCAAACCAAGGCACACAAAGTTAGTAGAATACCAATGATACGATTAATTTTGAAATACTTTTGTAAAAAACTAACAAAGGGATTTGTTAAATAATATAAAAAACTACCTAGAAGAAAGGGAATCATTATGGTGTTTGCGACACTTACAAAGGGCGTTATAATCCCACCCATCTGTCTCCATAAATAAAAGATGATGGTTAATAATAAAATCTCACTGGTCCAAAAAAATAATTTATTCTTACGAAACATGGGGTACCTCCATTCATCTATTTTACCACACTTTCAAAAAAGCTTCTTTCTTCTATCATGAAACTGGGAATATTTTTTTCTTTATGTTAGAATAAACTTACTATGAAAAAAATAATTTTAACTCTACTAACCTTATCCGTAATTGGATCAGCATCTACTGTTGCTCGCTCAAGATTTTAATATTGCCGCAAAAACATGCCATTGCTGTTGAGGCGAAATACTGGAAAAAAATACTTTATGAAAAAAGATGCAACTCAGCCAGTCGAAATCGCTTCAATCACAAAATTGATTACAGTTTATCTTGTCTATGAAGCCTTGGAAAACGGCAGTATTACACTATCAACTCCGGTAGATATTTCTGATTATCCTTACAGATTAACGACAAATTCCGAAGCAAGCAACGTCCCTATGGAGGCTCGTAATTATACAGTCGAGCAGCTACTAGAAGCAACACTGGTATCCAGTGCTAACAGTGCAGCCATTGCTCTAGCTGAGAAAATTGCTGGCTCAGAAAAAGATTTCGTCGATATGATGCGAGCAAAACTCTTGGAATGGGGAATCAAAGATGCCACCGTTGTCAATACAACTGGTCTTAACAACGAGACTCTAGGAGATAACATTTACCCAGGGTCTAATAAAGATGATGAAAATAAGCTTAGTGCTTATGATGTCGCTATTGTTGCTCGTAACCTCATCAAAAAGTACCCACAAGTCTTGGAAATCACCAAAAAACCTTCTTCTACTTTTGCTGGAATGACAATCACTTCGACCAACTACATGTTAGAAGGAATGCCTGCTCATCGAGGAGGCTTTGACGGACTGAAAACAGGAACGACAGACAAAGCTGGTGAATCTTTTGTTGGTACTACTGTCGAGAAAGGAATGAGGATTATTACAGTTGTTTTGAATGCAGACCATCAAGACAATAATCCTTACGCTCGTTTCACAGCTACATCTTCACTAATGGATTATATCTCTTCTACATTCACACTTCGCAAAATCGTTCAAAAAGGCGATGCCTATCAAGATAGCAAAGTCCCTGTACAAGACGGAAAAGAAGATACAGTCACTGCTGTTGCCAAAGATGATATCTCTCTAATTGAACGTGTTGGGAATCAATCTTCCAAATCTGTTCAATTCACACCTGATTCCAAAGCAATCCCAGCACCACTTGAAGCTGGAACAGTGGTTGGCCATTTAACTTATGAAGACAATGACTTGATTGGTCAAGGTTACATTACCACTGAACGTCCTAGTTTCGAAATGCTAGCAGAAAAGAATGTTGAAAAAGCCTTCTTCTTAAAAGTTTGGTGGAATCAGTTTATCCGCTTCATCAACGAAAAATTATAAAAAAATCGCGATTTTAAACCGCGATTTTTGTTACAAGTTCATCTTCAAAGTCCTTGATTTTTGAGTAAACCTAAAATCAAATTTTACCCGACTGATCCTTCCATCTCATAGCTAATCAAGCGGTTCAGCTCAACGGCATATTCCATTGGAAGTTCTTTTAGTGAAAGGGTTCTACAAATCCCATGACAATCATCTCAGTTGCTTCAGATTCTGACAATCCACGGCTCATGAGGTAATAGAGTTGTTCTTCAGAAATCTTAGAAACCTTAGCTTCGTGTTCCAAAGCAACTTGCGAGTTGTGAATTTCATTAAATGGAATAGTATCTGATGCTGACAAGTCATCCATGATAATGGTGTCACACTCGATGTGAGAGACAGATTTCTTAGAGTTTTTATTAAAGGTTACTTGTCCACGGTAGTCAACCTTACCTCCACCTTTAGCGATGGATTTAGACACAATAGACGAGCTTGTATGTGGAGCGTTATGGATCATCTTAGCTCCAGTATCCTGGTGTTGCCCTGCATTGGCAAAAGCAATAGAAAGCATGGTACCACGCGCCCCTTCTCCATCAAGGTAAACAGATGGGTATTTCATAGTAGTCTTGGCACCCAAGTTTCCATCAATCCACTCAACAGTGGCATCCTTTTGAGCCTTCGCACGTTTTGTAACCAAGTTATAGACGTTATCAGACCAGTTTTGGATAGTCGTATAACGCATATAAGCTCCATCCAAGGCAAAGATTTCTACGATGGCAGCATGCAAGCTGTTACTTGAATAAGTAGGCGCTGTACATCCTTCTACATAATGAACACTTGCTCCCTCATCAACGATAATCAAGGTACGTTCAAACTGACCAGTATTTTCGTTGTTGATACGGAAGTAAGTTTGAAGAGGAATATCTACCTTGACTCCTTTTGGTACGTAGATAAAGGTCCCACCTGACCATACTGCCGAGTTTAGGGCTGCCAACTTGTTATCTGTTGGCGGTACCAACTTAGCAAAGTATTGTTTAAACAAGTCTGGGTATTCCTTGAGGGCAGAATCTGTATCTGTAAAGATAATCCCCAATTTTCTGGAACTCTTCCTTCATGTTGTGGTAAACCACTTCTGACTCGTACTGGGCAGAGGCACCAGCTAAATAAGCACGCTCAGCTTCTGGAATCCCGATACGTTCAAAGGTTTCTTTAATCTTTTCAGGAACTTCATCCCATGAACGGGCTGGTTTGTCAGATGGTTTTTGGTAGTAGATCAAGTCATCAAAATCAATCTCTGACAAGTCTGCTCCCCAAGTTTGCATGGGCATTTTTTTGAAGGTTTCATAAGACTTCAAACGGAATTCTAACATCCACTCAGGTTCTCCCTTTGCAGCTGATAGTTCACGAATGACATCTTCATTCAATCCTTTTCCTGTCGATAGGACAGGCTCTACATCATCATGGAAACCAAATTTATATTCACCAAGGTCAATTGGTTTTGGTTCTACTCTTTCTTCAGCCATAATATCCTTTCTTTCATTCTTCATTTCTACTGATTCATAAGACAAAAGAAACTTGTCTTACTGATTTTCAATTGTTTTCTTCAGGGCGTTCCAAGCTAGGGTTGCACACTTGATTCGTTGAGGGAATTTTGCAACGCCTGATAAGAAGGCTGCGTCTCCAAGTTGGTCTTGGCTTTCATCTTTTTGTCCTTGAACCATTTCAGAAAAAATAGTCGCAAGTTCTAAAATTTCTTGTTTGGTTTTGCCTAAAACGGCATCTGTCATCATACTAGCAGAGGCAGTTGAGATGGTACAACCTGAGTTTAGAAAAGCGATATCCTCCAAACGGTCATCTGCATCAAACTTGACGGAGAGATTGATAACATCCCCACAGGTTGGATTGTTGAGACTGATTTGTTCAGCATCTTCTAACTTCCCTTGGTGATGTGGATTTTTCGAATGGTCCGCTACCACTGCCATATAAAGGCTATCTAGTTTAGAAAGTGCCATTGAAAAACTCCTTTGTCTTTTGTAAGGCATCGACTAGCTTGTCGCAATCTGCCTTGGTATTGTAGATATAAAAACTTGCACGAGCTGTTGCTGGGAAACATCCAAATACTGGAGCAAGGGTTGAGCACAATGGTGACCTGCTCGAACAGCTACGCCTTCATAATCCAAAGCAGTCGCAAGGTCGTGAGGATGAAGGTCGCCTAGGTTAAAGGCAATGACACCTGAACGTTGAGCCAAGTCCTGAGAACCATAAATGGTCAATCCTTCAATTGCCTGCAGTTTTGGATAGACGTATGCGATCAATTCTTGTTCATGAGCTTCAATCGCATCCATACCAATCTTTTCCAGATAATCCACTGCCGCAGCAAGTCCGATTGCACCAGCCATGTTAGGAGTTCCAGCCTCAAATTTCCAAGGTAATTCCTTCCAACTAGCAGATTGCTCATAGACAAAATCAATCATTTCGCCGCCAAATTCCACTGGTGACATTTGTTCTAAATACTTCTCTTTTCCGTACAGAACACCGATACCAGTCGGACCAGCCATCTTGTGACCTGAAAAGGCAAAGAAGTCCACATCCAAGTCCTGAACATCAATCTTCATATGAGGCGTAGATTGAGCACCATCCACCACCATGATAGCTCCAACTTGGTGGGCCAATCGAGTGATTTCTTTTATTGGATTGACCACACCCAGGACATTTGAGGCGTGAGCAAGGGAGACAAACTTAACTCTATCAGTCAATTTAGCTCGCAAATCATCCATATCCAGAGCTCCATTCTTGAGATAGACATAAACAAGCTCTGCCCCAGTCTTGCGGCAGGCTTCCTGCCAAGGAATGATATTGGAATGGTGTTCCATGACAGAAATCAAAACCTGATCTCCTTCAGTCAAGACTTCCTCTGCAAAGCGCGCCACCCAGTTCAGACTGGTTGTCGTTCCTCTAGTAAAGAGAACTTCCTTTGTAGACCCTGCATTGATAAACTTACGAATGGTTTCACGAGCCGCCTCATAAGAAGCTGTCGCTCTTTCTGCCAAGGTATGAACGCCACGATGAACATTGGCATTGTCGTTCTCATAGTAGCGGTTAATCGTCTCCAGAACTGCTAGTGGTTTTTGTGTCGTAGCAGCGTTGTCCAAATAAACCAATGGTTCATCATTAACAATCTGGTCTAAAATTGGAAAATCCTTGCGAATCACTTCTACATCTAACATAGGCTACCCCTTAGCGTTTTGACAATTTTTCTTCGATAGTAGCAATCATTTCATCACGAACTTCCTTGACTGGAATCTCAACGATAACGGAGCCAAGGAAACCACGAACAACCAAACGTTCTGCAGTTGCCTTATCCAAGCCACGGCTCATGAGGTAGTACATATCTTCTGGATCTACCTGACCGATAGAAGCCGCGTGTCCTGCAGTTACGTCATTTTCATCAATCAAAAGAATTGGATTGGCATCTGAACGCGCTTGGTCTGAAAGCATAAGAACACGGCTCTCTTGTTGCGCATCTGCTCCCTTAGCACCCTTGATAATGTGGCCAATACCATTGAAGGTCAAGGTTGCTTTTTCAAGAATAACCCCATGTTGAAGGATATTTCCGATTGAGTTGCAACCATAGTTAGTCACTCGCGTATCAATCCCTTGTACCTGACGACCACTTGAAAGAGCTACAACCTTGAGATCTGCATGGCTACCATTTCCAATCAAGTCACTATCAAAGTCCGCAACAACGTTCCCTTCGTTCATAACACCAATCGCCCAGTCAATGCTTGCATCGTTGCCTAATTTACCACGACGGCTAATGTAGGCAGTGACGTTTTCACCTAGACGGTCAATAGCCGCAAACTTCACTTGAGCTCCAGAACGCGCAATCACTTCAACAGTAATGTTTGCAGTTGCTTTAGCACTTCCTTCACCACGTGACTCTAAACGTTCCAGATAACTAATCTTAGAATTTTTACCAGCAATAATCATAATATGCTTGTTAAATGGCACATCGCTATCGCTGTCTTGGTAGAAAATCCCTTCGATTGGTTCAGCAATCTCAACATTATCAGGAATGTAGAGAACAGCACCACTGTTAAAGTAAGCAGTGTGATAAGCTGCCAACTTGTCATCATCGTATTTAACGGATGACATGAAGAATTCCTCAATAAGCTCTGGAATCTCTTCTAAAGCTGAGTGGAAGTCTGTAAAGACAACACCCTGTTCAGCTAACTCAACTGGAGTTTGCTCAAAAACAGTTTGAGTTCCTACTTGGACCAACTTCAAGTGGTTATCTAGTGCAGTGAAATCTGGAACATTTGCTGATGGCTCACTTTCTGTAATCGTTCCATCACCCAGATTCCAACGGTGGAATTTGACACGCTCAATAACTGGTAATTCCAAAGTCTCAATCTTGTCAAAAAGCTTTTTGACGGAGATCAGCCAACCAGCTTGGTTCAGCGTGCATTTCTGAAAAAAAGTTTAATATTTTCTTTAGTCATTTACTTCTCCTAAAAAGATACGAGGGAATTACAATTCTTCCTTGTAGTCGTAGCCAAGTTCTTCAGCTAGTTTTGCGTATCCTTCACGTTCCAAACGCGCAGCCCAATTCTGGACCACCTGAAAGGACAACACGACCTTCCATCATGACGTGTACCACATCAGGTGTGATGTAGTTCAAAAGACGTTGGTAGTGAGTGATAATCATAGCACCAAAAGCCTTCACCACGCATAGCATTCACACCTTTAGAAACAACTTTAAGGGCATCAATATCAAGACCAGAGTCAATCTCATCCAAAAAGGGCAAAAGTTGGTTCCAACATCAAAGAGTTGAAGAATTTCATTACGTTTTTTTCTCACCACCAGAGAAAGCCTTCGTTGAGGTAACGCTCTGCCATTTCTTCTTTCATGTTGAGCAATTCCATCTTCTCGTCTAGTTTAGTAATAAACTCACGAACTGAAATCTTCTCATCGTCTTCTTTACCAGCATTCATGGCTGCACGAAGAAACTCAGCGTTAGTAATACCAGGGAATTTCTGATGGGTATTGCATAGCAAGGAAAAGTCCCCATACGCGCACGCTCATCAACTTCCAATTCAAGGATGTTTACGCCGTCAAACAAGACTTCACCTTTGGTAACTTCATAGTTTGGATTTCCCATGATAGCGGCAGAAAGAGTCGATTTACCAGTACCATTTGGCCCCATGATAGCGGCGATTTCTCCTGTTTTTCAGGGTCAGGTTAACCCCTTTTAAAAATTTCTTTTCCTTCAATCTCAACGTGAAGATCTTTGATCTCTAATACTGACATGATAGTTCCTTTTCTTTTTCAAGGCCTTTTACAGTACTTACTAGAAACATACTTGATTTCCCTAGAAAACACGGTAAAAGGTCAATAAATATACTTTTTATAGTATAACAAAAAAAAGCCCAAAAGGCTTTGATTTTGTCTAGAAGCTGAGGACTAGTCTTTTTCCTTTTCAAATGTTGGTCAATAACATCTACAATCTTGCCCATCAAATAACTAACTCGAAAAATTTCTAAAGAGCAAAATGGCCCAAAAGGGTTGCCATAATATAGCGACCAGTCATCCAGGCTTCATTGAAAAAAATAGGTCTCAGCAGACTGTAAACAGTGCGATGATAATAAATTGTTGTCTATTCATAAACTTATTGTATCATGAAATCTTTCTTTAGTCTTCCTCTACCTTCACTTTATCAGCCAAAAATTCAAATCCTTCTGGAATCAGGCTTTCTTCTGCTTCTTTTTCAGTTTGGGAAGATTTGGCTTTAGCTGAAAAAAGGTCATGCGAACTTCTTTCCATTCCTCCATGGAAATAGCTAAAAATCTCAGGTGAAAAAAACCTGTCGCCTGACTGAGGATGTTGCCAAACATGGTATTGAGATTATCTCGTTTCATGGTTTGACCAGCATTGAAGTTAGACTCAAAAAAGCAAGAATAGCATGGTGTTCATTGGCCGCAACAGGTTGAGATCCAACTAACAGAGCCTTATCAGGGCCACCTAGACTTTCAATCACCTCTCCCCAGGCATTCTGCAAACGAATCAGGTTTTGACGTGCTAAATCAGGATTTTCGACGGCCTCTTGTAGGATAGATTGAACTTTATTGCGATCTACACGATAGACTGTCTTGCCTCGTTGCTGGGTCGGGCTAGGCACTGGACTTGTTGGCTTGGGTATAGTTCCCTACATTTGCGAGTTCTTGCTTTGAGACGCGCAACTTCCTGTCTCAATGCAGCAATTTCATGTCCAACCGCCCCTGAAAGAGCTGGTTCAGGCTTAACCTCTGCCAAACGGATAGTCATCATCTCAGCATAAATCTTGGGCTGTAAACTAGACTTTATATCTGTTAAACTGACTGTCGCCAAGCGAATCATTTCAAACAAATTTTCCTGAGGAAGTGCCAAATTCTCAACAAATACTGGACTATGATGAGTGTTTTCACCACCTGTTTGAACAATTAACAAATCTCTTAAATAGTGCAAAAGGTCGGTCACAAAACGAGTCATGCTCTTACCATTGTCAAAGAGAAGATTTAAGCAAGCCAATGCCTTGGGAACATCCTGTTGAGACAAGGCAGCCACATAATCATCCAAGGCTGATAGACTAATGGTACCAGTAATTTCTTCAGAGATGGCAGTCGTCAACTCATTTCCCTGTGTCAAACTCAGGGCTTGATCCAAAATAGACAAGGCGTCTCGCATTCCACCTTCAGCCCGTCTGGCAATGATTTCCACAGCCTCTGGTTCAGAACTGATATTTTCTTTTTCTAAGATATAGTGGATATGCTCCTTAATATCCTGTGTCTTAATTGATTTAAATTCAAAACGTTGCACACGGGATAAAATAGTGGCAGGAATCTTGTGCAATTCAGTAGTGGCCAAAATAAAGACCACATTCTGTGTTGGCTCTTCCAGAGTCTTTAGGAGGGCATTGAAAGCCCCTGTAGACAGCATGTGAACCTCATCTATGATATAAACCTTATAACGAGCAAGGCTAGGAGCATAGGTAGATTTATCACGAATTTCACGGATTTCATCCACCCCGTTATTAGAGGCCGCATCCATTTCGATGACATCTTCTAAACTACCGTCCGTCACTGCCTGACAAATATAACAGTTATTACAAGGTTCACCACCCACTTGATTTGGACAGTTCATAGCTTTAGCAAAAATCTTAGCTACACTGGTTTTTCCCGTTCCACGAGGACCAGAAAAAAGATAAGCGTGACTTATTTTTTCTTGTTCTACTGCTTGTTTAAGAGTCTTAGCCACAACTTCCTGTCCAACCAACTGGGAGAAGTTTTGACTTCTATATTTTCGATAAAGTGCTTGATACATTAGGCTTTCTCCCCAAACATTGTAAAGTCCCATTCTGTCTTTTCAAGCAAAATAGCGACAAATTGTTCCAAATAATCTCGATCCATATCATCATAATCATCAACCTTTGAAGAATCCAAATCCAGAACTCCAAGTAATTGACCATTCTTTATCATCGGCACAACAATTTCACTTTTAGCACGACTATCACAAGAAATATAGTTAGGATAGGTCGTCACATCTCCAACCAGAACAGTTTCCTGAAAGTGAGCCGCCTCACCACAAACACCTTTGCCTAGTGCAATACGGATGCAGGAAACCCCTCCTTGGAAGGGACCTAAAACCAATTCCTTTCCATCAAACAGATAAAAGCCTGCGAATACGGTATTAGGAAAGCGTGATTTTAGAAGAGCACTGGCGTTGGAAAGATTAGCCAAAACATTACTTTCACCTTCCAATAAAAAAGAGAGCTCTTCATTTAACATTTGATAACGTGATTGTTTTTCTGATTCTAACATAGAACTATTATATCAAAAAAGACTTACAGACAAAAGAAAAATCCCTTGTTTAGAAAACAAAGGATTTTGTGAATTTTCAATTTGATTAAAGTTCGATATCACCGAACAAGTCAGCCATTGAGAATCCTGTTTGTGTTTCTGGAAGTTCGAAATCACGTTTTTCTTGACGTTTTGGACGACGTGGACGAGCAGCACGTTTTTCTTCTTTTTGTCCTTCTTCTTGAGCTGGACGCTCTTCAAGAGCTTTGATAGAAAGTGATACGCGCTCTGCATCTGCGTTAACTTCAAGAACTTTAACTTTAACTTCTTGACCAACTTTAAGAGCTTCTTTAGGATTTTCAATACGTTTGTGTGAAATTTGTGATACGTGAACAAGTCCATCGATACCTGGCAATACTTCAACAAATGCACCGAAGTCAGTCAAACGTTTAACTGTTCCTTCTACTACATCACCTTTAGCCAATTTTTGTTCAACGCCATCCCATGGTCCAGGTGTTGTTGCTTTAAGTGAAAGTGATACACGTCCTTCTTCTTCGTTAAGATCAAGGATTTTCACTTCAATTTCTTCACCAACAGTTACAACTGATTTTGGTGAAACGTTACGTTCGTGTGACAATTCAGTCAAGTGAACCAATCCGTCAACACCACCAAGATCGATGAAAGCACCGAAGCTTGTGATACGTGCAACTTTACCAGTTACTACATCACCAACAGCCAATTTACCGAATACTTCAGCGCGAGTCTGCTGCTGTAGTCGCTTCAACAACTTCACGACGTGAAAGGATGAAGCGGTTTTCTTTAGCGTCAACTTCTTTGATTTTAGCATCAAATTCTTGACCTACAAAACGCTCAGTGTTACGTACGAAACGAGTATCCAACATTGAAGCTGGGATAAATCCACGAACACCTTCAAATTCTACTGAAAGTCCACCTTTAACGGCACGAGTTCCTTTAACAGTAACAACTTCTTCTTCGCGACCAACAAGTTTGTCCCATGCTTTGCGAGCTTCAAGGCGTTTTTTAGATACAAGGTATGTAACTGTATCAGTATCTTTACCAACTACTTGACGAAGTACAAGAACATCCAATACTTCTCCTACTTTAACAAAGTCATTGATATCTGCATCGCGATCGTTTGTCAATTCGCGAAGAGTCAAGACACCTTCAACACCAGTTCCAGAGATTGCAACGTTAGCTTGAGTCGCATCAACTGTCAATACTTCAGCACTAACAACATCACCAGTCTCAACTTGGCTAACGCTATTTAGCAAATCTTCAAATTCGTTCATCTAAAAAATCCTCCAACAATCAAGTTTTTCTTAAACTTGACATACTTATAATTTTTTTCCTAAGCACCCGCAAGGACATGTTTATATCGTTTCACGTCTTTCAATTATAAAAAAATAAAAATACCCTAAGATATTTTGCTTTTTATCTTGATCATTACCTAAGAACTGGGGTAGCTGGATTCGAACCAACGCATGAGGGAGTCAAAGTCCCTTGCCTTACCGCTTGGCTATACCCCATTGATGAAATGGAGAGAGAGGGATTCGAACCCCCGAACCCGAAGGAGCGGATTTACAGTCCGCCGCGTTTAGCCTCTTCGCTATCTCTCCTACAATCAACATGGACTATTATATCATGAAAATTTCAAAAAAACAAGACTTATTTTGATAAATTATAATTTTCAATCAAAATTTCCACAGCTTTTTCCAATTTTTTATAAAAACTATCGACATTCCCATTCTTTATGATGGCAAATTGTCCATCTAATTCGGCAATTTCTCCGATAACTTTTTTACCAATAGTCAATGTATAACCTTCAAAACTGTCTTTTCCTACACTAACTTTAGCATCTGCTACTTGAATTTCGATTTTTTTATCTTTCTTACTCATTTCTTACCTCTCTTCACTTTTTTTCTATTTTACAAGAAAATCCTGTAACTGAAGAAGAAAAAAACTCTGCATCATTTGAGTCTGATATAGAGTTTCTCTGCTTTTACTAACGTGTTTTTCTAGTTCTTTTTGGCACTCACTGCTCATCCAACCTTCCTTTCTTTTATTACTTTTCAGTGCCTTCATATTCTTTTTGTCGCAACAATACCCTTTGCACCTCATTCCTTTGAAGATATATGGATCTCTTTAATAACACCAACTGTGAGTATGGTTTGAAACGCACGACATTACTTACAACCGGAGTCACCAGATGAGTAGTTGCATCAATAATGAATTATTTGTCAACCAAGCTTGAGCTCGCATATTTTTCATAGCGCCTTCAAGATTGCAGTTTGAATCGGCATCATCCAATAATTCTTATACTGGTCCAAACCAATCTTAGCTACGACATCCTTGTTCTTCCTTTTAGTACACTCTAGTGTCGGCAGCAGAACCATCGTAGGGATCCATGATAGTTAAATAAGATGTTGGGTCTTGATAACTTGGATTTGAATTCTGTATCAACAAATTATAGCCTTTGAGAAGGAACACGCGTCAGAAGTGATTGTTTCCTTTTTCATTATCTGTCAGTTTGAAGAACGTTTGATGACAACATTTCAGCACCAAGAGTTGATTCGATTGATTGTCGAAAGAGCTACTTTGTTGAACGGTTATGCATCTGTTTGTCTAACTGAACATCCAAGGAATTGGGAAAGCACTCTTTAGACTCAAGTCTTTCTAGCTTTTTTCAAATGTCATGAATGCATTAGGGTTGTAGAGTCCTTACCATCAACTAGCTCAACACCTTTCCATTGTCACGCATGAATTAACTCTGCTTGAGCGATTTGACCAAAAGTTCTTACCACCTGCTTGCATGTTATCTAAACGAGGCTGTTACGAATAATCTGTCAGCACTGTCTTCACCGATTTATTGGGCAAAGATAAGAATGGCGGTTAGTTGCGGTGTTGATAGTTTGACGAAGTCCTTATTAAGCATAGCTTCTTTTGTAGAAGTCTTTTGTTCCTCACTTGTTTTCGCAGTTTTATTATATGACTGATGATTTACGTTAAAGGTGAAGTACAACTACTTGGTCCTGTGGGCTATAAGTAATTTTATCTCCGTATTGTTCCAAAGTTGAAGCAAAGTTTGAGCTACTTGGGAAGAGACGGCTGTCGTATAGGCACCCGAAGATAAGCGCATGAACTAAGGATTCTGATCAACCATCATAGTAAGCTTGAATTTAATCTTCTCGATTTTACCTTTTCTTATCCCAGTAATTTGGGTTTTTCTGTATTCAATTAACGATTTAGACGTCAAGGTCTTCAAGAAATATGCCAATATAGAGAATTCCTGCCGGAGTAACTGCTCCACAATCTTTACCTGATGCCTTCAAAACTCTTCATTTACAGGCGCCATCGTAGCTGTTGTAACTTCTAGAATTCAGAAGCTTTCTGTCGTTTAGGTATATTCAACTGTGTATCCAAGGCCTCTGATACCGACTGTAGAGAAATCATTAGTCCTACCAGTCATGTAGCGTCCAAGCCCTTGATTGAATTTGATAAGAGACACACCGTCTGATTTCCACTGTCAACACGTATGTTTAAAGTCCTGTCACAGTCATGGGCTGTTACTCTATGTATTCTTCACCTCGGAAGTGTACCATTTAATTCCTTACGAAGTTTATAGTATAAGTCAAACCATCTTTGGACATAATCTAATCTTCAGCCAAGGAAGGGAGCAACATTTCGCATTGGTCGTTTTCCAGACCATCCACCACGTTCCTGGGCAGACATCTGTTGTCGATGTAATGAGTCGCTATACTATAGTCCAAAGATGTGCTGGATCTACTAATAGACATATGAAATGTTGTTTGCATCCGCTTCTTTATCAGCTTTTCCACAAGCTGTCAGTAGAGCTGCTGTACCAGGACTAGTCCTGTTGTTAAGAGCCACTTTTTCGATTTCATAAAAATTCCTAGTTTGTTTGAATCTACTTTTACAATCCAACCTTCTGGCGCTTCAATATCACCAAACTGAATTCCTGTCAATTCATCATAAAGTTTACGAGTCACAGGACCTACTTCTGTTTCACTATAGAATACATGGAAATCATCACCGTGTTGAATACCTCCAATTGGAGAAATAACCGCTGCTGTACCACAAGCACCTGCCTCTACAAAACGATCCAGGTTATCAATTGGGACATCCCCCTCAATAGGAGTTAAGCCCAAGCGATGTTCTGCCAAATAAAGCAAAGAATACTTAGTAATAGATGGCAAAATAGATGGACTCAATGGTGTTACAAACTCATTGTCAGCTGTAATTCCAAAGAAGTTAGCTGAACCGACTTCTTCAATTTTTGTATGAGTTGAAGGGTCTAGATAGATAACATCTGAGAAATGGCGTGATTTCGCCAATTTCCCTGGCAAGAGACTGGCAGCATAGTTCCCACCAACCTTAGCCGCACCTGTACCATTTGGAGCGGCACGGTCGTATTCATCCTGAATCAAGAAGTTTGTGGGAACCAAACCACCTTTAAAGTAATTTCCAACTGGCATAGCAAAGATGGTGAAAATGTACTCTTCTGCTGGTTTTACTCCGATAATATCTCCGACACCAATCAAAAGAGGGCGAAGATATAGGGTCCCACCTGTTCCGTATGGTGGTACGTATTCTTCATTGGCACGAACAACTGCCTTACAAGCTTCTACAAACATTTCTGTCGGAACTTGTGGCATCAAGAGACGGTCACATGTACGTTGCAAGCGTTTGGCATTTTCATCAGGACGGAACAGTTGAACACTGCCATCCTTAGTACGATAAGCTTTCAAACCTTCAAATGCTTGTTGGCCATAGTGAAGACTTGGAGAAGACTCTGAAATATGCAAGGTTGCATCCTCTGTAAGCTCTCCTTGATTCCATTGTCCATTTTTAAAATGAGCAATATAGCGATAAGGTAATTTCATATAGGAAAAACCAAGGTTTTCCCAATCAATCGTTACTGTCATATTCCACTCCTTATTCTAAAAACCTATTTCTTTTATTCTACACTATTTTTCTAAAATAGCAAGTATATTTTGTAATTTTCAGAAAATTTCTTCAATAAAAAGAACCAGCTCTTAGAACTGATTCCTTTTACAAGTGAAAAATTAGTTATTTTCAACTTTTTCATCGTATTTTGGTCTGATTGTTGTACCTGAGTTAATAATGGTACGTTTTTGAACAAGAGGAAGGTCTGTACGATTGTAAACTGTACGCCATGGTTCCCAAACAAGACCTGTTTTTTCTTGAATCTTCACGCGTGATATTACGTACATTTCCTTTAAATTGAAGTTCAGTTTGGAAGCCAGCTGTTCTGTTTTTACCATTATCTTCCCATTGACGTGAGCGAATGCTTTCAACTCCATCCTTATCATAAGTTACTTCATCCCAGTAAACATAGTAACGAGCAATATAAGCTCCCTTATGATGTAAATTGAGGTAACCATTTTTGTATGAAGTCACTTTAGTTTCAATGTAGTCTGTATTGCTTTGAATTGTGGCTACTTGATTATCTTTCAAGAATGCAGTCTTATAAGAAATTGGAACAGCAGGGTTTTGTGTACTGAAAGTAGCTCCTTCTTGAATCAATTTCTTCAAATCTTCTACTGTACCTGTCACAACACGTGCAGCGCCATCAGCATTTCCACCTACGATTGAAACTGTTACAGTTGTATTCTTCAAGACACGTGCCCATTCAGATTCAGCTTTAATAGGCACTCCCTTAATTACAGCATTAATAGCCGCTTTCAATTCTGTACTCTTGCTTGTTGTTTCAAACTTAACATACATTTGACGTCCGTATGACACGCTTGATACATATACAGGAGGAGTATTTTCATCAATTCCACGTGCTTTCAATTGATCAACTGTTACTCCTGGAGCAAATACATCTGATGGATTTTTTGGGGCATCAAAGTTTGCAGTATAGTAAACTTGTTTAAAATCAACTACCTCAATTTGTTTTTCACCTTTATTGACAGCTTCAAAATCAATTTTTAGATTAACTCCAACTTTTTCAAAGTCACTTCCGAATTTAGCTTTTAATTGATTCATGCTATAAGCAGAAGTTGATTCGTACTGCATACGTGCTGGAGCAGGGTTCTTCCCAGCATACTTTTCATGCCAACGATTTAACAAGTATTTACACCTTCCTGCATACCACTTACAGTTGGATTAGCATCTACATAGCTATCTCCGCCTACCATTCCTGGTAAATCAACACTAATTCTACCTTTGTTACGATCTAAGCTAATTTGTTGTGGTTTATTTTCTAGAAGGTCTTGATTTGCTTTAAACAAAGCACCTAGGAAAATATCTCCGTTGCCATTAATAGCAACATCAGCGTGACCACTAGAAAGGTTCTTCTTCACTTTTTCCACAACCACAAATTCACTTCCTTGTTGTTTTGTGCTTGTATTCGTGTAATTTTCTATTGCCTCGCCTCGTCTAGTTAAAATATTTGTTTTATCATAATTCAAACCAAACAAATATTTATTTAGGTCTGCAGTATAATCTGTTTTAACTTTGTTTTCTGTTTTCTTATTTTCTACAATCTTTTCTGATTTTGCAGAACGATATACTTCAACTTCTGCTAAACTAAGTGGAGTTTTAGATTTATTTAATTCAATTTTTACATATCGTGCATTAACTCCTGAGAATTGAACATCAACTGTTGGTTGATTGTTTAAGCTATCAACATGTTGACGAGCAACTTCATTTCCATCTTTATCTAACAAAATAACATCAAAATTAGATAAACGATCCCCTACATTACTATCTCCACGATTGTAAATACGAACAGTTCCCACACCTTCTTCTTTTTCTAGATCAACTTTCCACCAAGAATGATCTTGAAAATCTGTATGAGTAACTGAGCGATGGCCGTAGTCATTATCTCGATTACCGTCAACCGCTCTAGAAGCATCTGCACCATAAGCAGTCGAACTCTGACTTGCAGACTTATGAGCAGCAATATTTTCACCAGCAACTGCAGCAACACTTGGCTCTGTTGCTTTTACTACATTTGTTTGAAATACAAGGCCAGAGCCTAGCAAAAATGTTGCAATGGCAACACCACATACTCCAACACTACGTTTACGAATAGAAAAACGAAATCCTTTATCTTGTTTGTTTTGAGACATACAAAACTCCTATATATATTTGAACGAATTATTTCTTGAACGCGCTTTCTTGAAACAATAAGAGTATAACATAAAAATATTATAGATGCAATCATTTTCTTAAAAAATTATTATTTTTTATTAGTTCAACTTGTATAGTTGCTCATATGTTAACAATTTCACATTTAAATACCAAGCGGTCTATACCACTAAAAATAAGAAAACGAGCAGGCTTGAGTCCCTATCAGTTGGGAATCAGCACTGTTCGTTTTTGTATATATAATCAAATTCAACTCTTAAATCTATAACTTAAGAAATTTCTTACTGGAAAGCTTTTCATTGTTTTTATCATTTCTTAGATTCAAATTCTTTATAAGTTTCCTGAAGATAAGCGTCAAAAACTTCTTCATCTGAAATCGTGTCAGAAATAAAGCTTCCGTTGCTAGTGCGTTCTGACAAGTTCAAGTCTTGCAATCGGCTTTGATAGATTGTTCCTTTGTTGGATTGGACAAGTAGAGTTTGATCGTTCCCGTCCACTTCTGTACTAAAGAGGTCACCAACGAAATCTTGCTCTGCAACTGCTCCTGCTAAGAAGACACGATGCGGTTTGTTTTTCAACTCACGCAAGACTTGTAGTCCTCGTTTGGCACGGCTGGTTGCTGGAATTTCCTCAATAGAAACACGTTTCAAACTTCCACGCTGAGTCAAGAGATAGAAGGAGGAGGTGTTACAGATAAAGGC